>Ga0167616_1000330_pt1 | contig 12663 bp, 10 predicted proteins | sample OSPB_Mat_host_9__FD_111801 | JGI IMG/M metagenome (GOLD analysis project Ga0167616, IMG submission 111801) | Extremophilic microbial mat communities from Yellowstone National Park, USA - OSPB_Mat_host_9_15 (v2) (version 2) | ecosystem: Environmental > Aquatic > Thermal springs > Hot (42-90C) >... | reverse complement strand
CGAAGGCGACGTGGTGGACCGAGCCGGCGCCGTAACGGCCGGGGAGGGAGGGGGCTTCGTCGAAGCGGTAGGTAGACCCCCGCCGCTCGCCCCGGACCTCGAACTCCAGCGGCCCGCCGGCGAAGCCAAGGACCCCGTTCAGGAAGGCGGCGCTTGGCTTTGGGTCTTGGGCGTAGGCGCGGACGCCGGCGAACCCGCGGAGGGCATGGTCGGCTGGCACCTCTGGGTGGTAGGCGGTAAGGGGTGGGTCTTGGGAGCGGTCGAGGACCAAGAGGTGGCGCAAGCCGTCGGGATCGGAGAAGGCCAAGCCCTCGTCGGTGAGATCACAGCTGACCCCCTCCCCTTCAAGACGGTGTTGCCAGAAGGTAAGGGAGGCCTCCCCGCCAACGCGCCATTCGACGAGGTGGACCATCCCCGCTCCCGGTCGGCCGGGGGCGGCATGGGGGTAAACGAAGAAGGTGAGGTCGTTGCCAGGGGAGCCCTCCTCGTCCCCGAAGAAGAGGTGATAGACGAGGGGCTCGTCCTGGTTGACCGTCTTCTTCACCAGCCGCAGGCCAAGCATAGATACGTAAAAGTCGATCGTCCGCTGGCCGTCGGAGCAGATCGCGGTGATGTGGTGGATGCCCTCGAGCTTCACCTAGATCCACCTTAGCCCAACCTCAGCGGGCCTCGGCAAGGGAGCGCAAAAGCTCAGCGAGGTGGGTAAGCAGCTGGGGGGCCTGTTCCCGCTCAGCGGGGGTGAGGCGGTTGTAGAGGAGGGAGCGGCGGCGGGTGAGCTCCCGCCGCTTGGCGGCCAGGCGGCGGCGGCCGGCCGGGGTCAGGGAGAGCAGGACCGTGCGGCGGTTGTGGGGCGGGCGGCGGCGCTCGATCAGCCCTTCCCGCTCCAGGCCATCGAGGAGCCGGGTTGCGGTGGGCGGCGCAATCCCTACCTCTTCGGCAAGGCGGCCCAACGGGAGCTCCCCGCAGAGCTTCAGCTCGAGGAGGATGTAGTACTGGGCGAGGGAGAGGGTAGTGTTCGGCCCGCCGCTTCTGGCCTGGAGGCGGCGCGCAGCAAGCATCAGCTGGTCGAAGGCCGAGGCAAACCGCTGCTCGGGGGTTTCCTCCCTTGGCTTGTTCTGCACTGCAGACAAGATTAGCGACCCTGAGCGTTAGGGACCCTAAGGATCGCTATAATCGCAAGTAGACTAGGCAAGAGCAAGAGAAAGGAGGTGGACGATGAGCCCTCGGTACCTGGCAAACCTGACGATGGCGCTGATCGGCGGATTTCTGGTGGTAGCCAGCCGTGCGTTCGCCTACCACGTCGTGAGCTGGATCGGCTTCGGCCTGGCAATCGCTGCGCTGGCGCTCGGGCTGGCTACGGTCCTTTTGCCGCCCCTTGCGCAGCGGGTGGTTGGCGGCGCCGAGGCGGTCCTGGCAATCTGGACGTTGGTGGCGAGCCGGGTCTTTAGCGCTCACACCGCCGATTGGTTGATCTTCGCCTCAGCGATCGCCTTCGTGGTCCTGGCAGTTGCTGGCCTGACCATCCACGAGCTCTCCAGCGAGCGGGTGGTCCACGCCCTGGAGCTACACGGCTCCCGGGAGGCCAAGACCGAGGAGACCTACGCCAGGGCCTAGCGGAACCGCTACCGGCGGGCGGCCGCTGGCCGCCCGTTTTTTTTGCCAAGATCCAGCTGATGGAAGAGCCGGTGCAGCGCGCCAAGCTCAGGACCGAAGCCAAGGATCGGTTTGTCCTGCTGCGCCGGGAGCTTGGCGTCTCCTCCTTTGGGATCAACCAGATCGTGCTCGGCCCCGGCCAGCGGGGCAGGGTGCACCGCCACAAGAACCAGGAGGAGGTCTACCTCGTCCTCGAGGGGACCCTGACCCTCCTCGTCGAGGGGGAGGAACTAAAGGTGGAGGCTGGGGAACTGGTACGGGTCGCTCCCCACCTCCGCCGCCAACTCGTGAACAGGACGCGCAGGCCGGTCTCGATCCTCGCCCTTGGTGGGGCTGGGGAGCACCACTCCCGGGACGGGGAAGCGTTCCGCTCCTTCGACGATCCGACACCGGCCCCGCCCCAGGAGGTCCCGTTGCCGGAGGACCTTCCGGCTTCGGAGCTCGAAGGGTAGCGCTTATTTACGTAAACGTAAGGTTCTGCTAGGCTTGCTTTCCGAAATGAAGCAAGCCCAGCGCAGCGCAGCCGACCGCAGCCGGCCCGCCCCGCCGACGACGGGGGTGGGAAATGGCTAAGGGGGCGGAGGTCCAGGAAGCCCACCCCCACCTTCCCCGCCGGCGGCGGATCACCGTTCTTCTGATCTGCTCGATGAGCCTGCTGATCGTCGGCTTGGACGTGACGATCGTCAACGTCGCGCTGCCGTCGATCCGCAAGGACCTCCACGCCACTTTCTCCTCCCTGCAGTGGACCGTCGACGCCTACACCGTCGTCCTCGCCAGCCTCCTTTTGCTCAGCGGCTCTACGGCCGACCGGCTTGGGCGGCGGCGCGTCTTTCAGGTCGGGTTGACGCTGTTCGGGTTAGGGTCGTTGGCCTGCGGCCTTGCCCCCTCGGTTGGCGCGTTGATCCTGTTCCGGGCCCTTCAGGCGATCGGCGGGTCGATGTTGAACCCGGTGGCGATGTCGATCATCCGAAACGTCTTCGAGGATCCCAGGGAGCGAGCCCAGGCGATCGGTGTTTGGGGGGCGATGGTGGGCCTTTCTCTCGCCCTCGGGCCGGTTGTCGGCGGGGCGCTTGTCGACTCGCTGGGGTGGCGGTCGGTCTTCTTCGTGAACGTCCCGGTGGTAGCGGCAGCGATCCTCCTTACCGCCCTCTTTGTCCCGGAGTCGCGGGCAGCGCGACCCCGACGGGTTGACCTCCCCGGCCAACTTCTGGTCGTGGTTGGCTTGGCCAGCCTCACCTACGCAATCATCGCCGGCGGGGAGCACGGCTTCTCCAGCGCCGACGTGATCGCCCTGTTCGCCGTTGCCGGCGCGACCCTTGGCGGCCTTATCGCCTGGGAGCTTCGGACCTACCAGCCGTTGATCGAGCTGCGGTTCTTCCGCAGCCTTCCCTTCAGCGGGGCCTCGGCGATCGCCGTCTTTGCCTTTGCCGGCCAGGGCGGCTTCCTGCTTTTGAACACCCTCTACCTGCAAGCCGTCCGAGGCCTCTCCCCGCTCCACGCCGGCCTTTACACCCTGCCGATGGCAGGGATGACCTTGGTGCTCGCTCCCCTATCCGGCCGCCTCACCGGCTACCGTGGCCCCCGCCTGCCCCTTGCCCTTGGCGGGCTGCTGATCGCCGTCGCCGGCTACCTGCTGACCAGGATCACCGTCACCTCCCCAACCGGCTACCTGCTTGGCACCTACTTCTGCTTCGGCGCCGGATTCGGCCTGATCAACCCGCCGATCACCAACACCGCCGTCTCGGGGATGCCGCCCGAGCAGGCTGGGGTGGCGGCAGGGGTCGCTTCGACCAGCCGCCAGGTCGGGCAGACCCTTGGCGTTGCGGTGCTTGGGGCCGTCGCTGCCGGGTCGGTTTCAGGACGGATCGGGCCCGGCTTTGCGGTCGCCACCCACCCCGCCTGGTGGATCGTCGTGGGCCTGGGCGCTGGGATCGTCCTTCTGGGGATCGTCACGACCGGCCGCTTCGCTCTGGCAACGGCCGCTAGAACTGCGAAGGCGCTGCAGGAGAGGGAAGCGGCCAAGAGGCGGCTTCGGGAGGGGGAGCGGGCCCGGCAGCTTGCCGGAGTCCTTTAGCGGTTCTTACGTAAACGTAAGGTTGTGGTAAGGTGGGGGGGACGACCGTGAAAGGAGCGCCGTGGAGCTGAAAAAGGGTTGGGTTAGCTTTCAATCCGAAGGGGCCGAGGTAACCGGCTACTTGGCCCGGCCAGCGCAGGGGGAAGGACTCCCTGGCGTCCTAGTGATCCAAGAGATCTGGGGTCCCGACCCCCACATCGTCGACGTTACCGAGCGGCTTGGAGCGGCCGGGTACGCCGCCCTTGCCGTTGACCTCTACTCCCACGGCGGCAAGCCCGAGCCGCTAGCGCCTGAGCGGGTCGAGCAGGCGAAGGAGTTTCTGAACTCAATCCCTTCTTCGGCGTGGTTCGACCAAAAGGAGCGGGAACAAAGGCTCGGTGCCCTGCCCGAACCGCGCCAACGGGAGGTCCGGGAGACCCTTGGTGCGCTGTTCGATCCCGCCCGGCCGATCGACCGCTACGTCGCCGACCTCAAGGCGGGGTTCGCCTACCTGCGCAACCAGCCGTTTTGCGACGGCCGGATCGGCGCGGTCGGGTTCTGTCTAGGCGGCGGTCTTGCCGCCCTGCTCGGCTGCCGGGTGCCGGAGCTCGCCTGCGCTGTGATCTTCTACGGCGCCTCCCCTCCCGAGGAGGAGCTGGAGCAGGCCCACTGCCCGTTCCTCGGCCACTACGGCGAGCTGGACGAGCGGATCAACGCCTCTGTGCCGGCCTTTGAAGAGGCGGCGAACCGGCTTGGCAAGCCGCTCGAGACCCACACCTACGCCGGCGCTGGCCACGCCTTCTTCAACGACACCCGTCCCTCTTACCACCCTGCAGCGGCCCGGACGGCATGGGCGCTCACCCTGTCCTTCCTGAACGCCAACACCACCCCAGCAAAGGAGGTACCGATCTGATGAACGCAGTGATCGAGCGGGTACGCCACCTCCACCACGCCACCAACAACCCCGAACACTACAAGTGGGTTGCCCTCTCCAACACCACCCTCGGGATCCTGATGGCGACGATCAACCAGTCGATCGTCCTGATCGCCCTTCCCGACATCTTTCGGGGGATCCAGCTCAACCCACTTGTCCCCTCCAACACCAGCTACCTGCTGTGGATGTTGATGGGGTTCATGGTGGCGATGGCGGTGCTGGTGGTGAGTCTTGGCCGGGTTGGTGACATCTACGGCCGCGTCCGGATCTACAACCTCGGCTTCGCCGTCTTCACGGCGGGCTCGATCCTGCTCTCCTTGACCTGGACGAAGGGGACAACCGCCGCGAGCTGGATGATCGCGATGCGGATCGTCCAGGGGATCGGCGGGGCCTGCCTGATGGCGAACTCCTCGGCGATCCTCACCGACGCCTTCCCGCCGGACCAGCGGGGGTTGGCGCTGGGCGTCAACATGGTCTCCGCGATCGCCGGCTCCTTCATCGGCCTGGTGCTGGGCGGGGTACTGGCACCGGTGAACTGGCGGCTGGTCTTCCTGGTTTCGGTGCCGTTTGGCCTCTTCGGCACGATCTGGGCCTACCTCAAGCTCCAGGAGCGGGGCGTGCGGGTGAAGGCCCGGATCGACTGGCTTGGCAACCTGACCTTCGGGGCCGGCCTGATCTCGGCCCTGGTTGGGATCAGCTACGGCATCATCCCCTACGGCCACCACTCGATGGGGTGGACCAACCCAGCTGTGATCGGCGAGCTTGCCGGGGGCGTCGCGCTTTTGATCGCCTTCGTCTTCATCGAGCTGCGGGTCGAGCAGCCGATGTTCAGGCTCTCGCTCTTCCGCATCCGCCCCTTCACCGCGGGCAGCGTTGCCGCCCTGCTGGCCTCCCTCGCCCGCGGCGGCTTGATGTTCATGTTGATCATCTGGCTCCAGGGAATCTGGCTGCCGATCCACGGCTACTCCTTCAAGGACACCCCGCTTTGGGCGGGGATCTACATGCTCCCCCTCTCCTTTGGGTTCCTGCTCGCCGGGCCCTTTGCCGGCCGCCTCGCCGACCGCTTTGGGGCCCGTCCGTTCGCGACCGGCGGGATGGTGGTCGCCGCCCTCACCTTCGGCCTCCTGATCACCCTGCCGGTGAACTTCCCTTACTGGGCCTTTGCGGTGCTGATCCTCGTCAACGGCTTGGCGATGGGGCTCTTTGCCGCCCCCAACCAGGCCGGGATCATGAACAGCCTGCCTCCTGACCAACGGGGGGCCGGGGCAGGGATGGCTGGGACCTTCCAGAACTCGGCGATGGTGCTCTCGATCGGGATCTTCTTCTCCCTGATCATCATCGGCCTCTCCTCCACCCTCCCCGCCACCCTCTACCACGGCCTTGCCGCCCACTCCGTCCCCTCCGCTTACGCCGCCCGGCTTAGCAAGCTGCCCCCGGTGGGCACCCTCTTCGCCGCCTTCCTGGGGTACAACCCGATGGCAACCCTGCTCCACCCCGTCCTCCACGCGATCCCAGCCCACCAGGCCGCCTACTTGACGGGGAAGCGGTTCTTCCCGCAGCTTGTCTCCGGCCCGTTCTCAAAGGGGATCCACGAGGTCTTCTACTTCGCGCTGGGCTGCTGCCTGGTCGCTGCCGTCGCCTCTTTGGCGCGCGGCGGAAAGTACGTCTACGGACTGACCGACCAGACCCCAGCAGAGGCGAAGGCCGAGGCCCAGGCGGTAGAGGAGGCAGCGGTCGCCGAGGCGGCGTAATCGGCAGCGGCCATCGCCGCCTCTACCCTTGAGAGGAAAGGAAGGCGATGGCCGGGGCCCCAAACAAACAGGAAGCTGGGGTGGTCGGGGGGCCCCGTTTGGGCAGTAAGCGGCTCCTTGTGCTCTTGGTCCTCACCCTGTCGGCGATCGCCGGCCTCTACCTGCTTGCCGGCTCCGTGGAAGGGTTTTCCCACGAGCTAAAGCGGCTGCGCAACGGCGATCCGGCCTGGCTTGCCGCCGGCTGCGCCCTAGAGCTCCTTTCCCTGCTCGGCTACGCCCTGCTCTTTTGGAGCGTCGTTGCCCGGGACCTCCCCCACGTCGGCTTCAAGGCAAGCCTCCAGATCCCCCTTGCCGGGATCGCCGCACTGCGGCTGCTCGCTACCGGCGGAGCAGGGGGGTTTGCCGTCACCGCTTGGGCGCTTCGCCAGGCCGGCCTGAGCCGCCGCGCCGTGGGCACGCGGATGGTGGCGGTGCTGGTGGTGCAGTACGCCGTCTACCTGTTGGCGGTCGCCCTTGTCGGGTACGGCCTCTGGGCGGGGGCGTTTGCGGGCGGCGGGACCTTTGCCCTCACCCTTCTCCCAGCGCTCTGTGCGACCGGCGCGATCGCAGCCGTGGTTGCGTTCTCCCTGCTGGCAGCGCCGACCGGGGAGCTTCCAGCGGCCCGGCTGCGCCGCTACGTCACCGAGCTCCACCTTTGGGTCCACGGCGGCACGCGGGCGGCGCTTCAGGCGCTGGGAGTTGGCGGGAGCGGCCGCAGCCGCCTCTTTGCTCCGGTGGGCGCGGTCGCCTACTGGGGTTTCGACCTCTCCGTCCTCTACGCCGGCTTTCGGGCCTTTGGCGGCCACCCGACGGTGGCGGTGGTGGTGATGGTCTACTTCCTCGGCACGCTCGGCTCACTGCTGCCGCTCCCCGGTGGGATCGGCGGCGTCGAGGGGGGAATGATCGGAGTGGCGATCGGCTTTGGCCTTTCCCCAGCGCGGGCGATCCTTGCGGTGATCGTCTACCGGTTGATCTCCTTCTGGTTGCCGACCGTGCCAGGGGTGGTCGGGTACTTCGGCCTGCGCCGGACGGTGCGGGGGTGGAAGGAGGCAGTGCGGCGGCGGGGGAGCCGCTTAGGGGAGCGGGCAGCTGGCTGGCCGGCTGGAGAAGAGCTGGGGGATGGTGGGATCGAACCGCAGCCAGACCGTGCCGGGGCGGTAGACGATCAAGGTGCTTAGCCCGGGCTGTCCGTCTTCGGTGATGCAGGCCGCTCCCGCCGGCTCGCTGTGCCAGTAGGGGGTGTAGTTGATCGCCAGCCGGTAGTCGCCGGGGCGGGAGGCGTAGAGCTCCAGCGAGGCGTGGCCGAAGTGGATCACCCCGGCCTGGGCGCCGGCAGGCGGGATCAGGAGCGGGGAGGGGTGGGGCAGTTCGTAGATCGTTGTAAACGGGTTGGTGTAGACAACCCGCAAACCGCTGCGGCCGGAGGCGAGCAGGGCGGCCTCGGCCTTTGAGCTGTAGTCGAGGGTGGTGTGGGGAAGGACGACGTAGTCGACGGCGGAACGGCGCAGCCAGTCGCGGTATTCGCCGGGAGCGATCCTTTTGCGGTAGAGGATTGCGTTGTCGGGGAAGTCGTCTTGGCGGAACCAACCGCGGACGATCGGGATCCCGGCCGCCGGCAGGTAGTAGGCCTCCCAGTGGCCGGAGGTGTCGACCGCCTCCACCCGGTAGTTGGGGTTGTAGTGCGCGCGCAGGAAGGCGATGGCCCCCCGCCAAAAGACCGGTTCCGCCGCCTTTACCGAAAGCACAAGGGAGGCTGTAACCAGGTTGGGGGCGAGCTGGCCGCAGAGGGCAACCGCTCCAACGACCCCTGCTACCCGCCGTCCGATCCGCCCCTCCTTGAGCTGCCGGGAAAGGAGGATCAAGATCAGCGGCCCGGCGACGTAGTCGGCGAGCCGGGTGGCGTTGCCGCCAAGCGGCGATTCAACGACGAAGCTGGCGATCGCCGTCAGCGCCATCGCGGCAAACAGCCCCCTGATCATCCCTACCCCCTTCAGCCGCCAGGAGGCGGCGAAGGCGATCGCCGCTAGGGCTAGGACCTGGAACAGGGCCCAGCCGCTGTAGTGGAACGCCCCTGGGATCGGGAAGGCAAGCTGCATCACCCCCCCGGCCACGGCGCAAAGCGCGAGACCGATCAAAACGTCGGGCCGCAGCAGCCGGCGGATCTGGCCGGCGCCAAAGGCGATCCCAACCACCGTTACCGCCAACAGCAGGAAGGCGAGGGGGCTAGCTAAAAGGGAGGCAAGGGCGGCTAAGCCGGCCAGCGGCAGCTTGCGGTGGTTGCGTAGGGAGAGGGCGGCGAGGCCGAGCGCCATCCCCAGCGCGAACGGGTACTCCCCAGAGATCCAGACCACGATCCCGGCGCAGCAGGCGAAGGCCCGCACCGGCCAGCGGCCGGAGACCCCGAACCGGCCGGCGACAAGGCGCGCAAAGAGGTAACCGCTGGCGGCAAGGGTTGCCATCACCGTCGGGACCTCGCCGATCAAAGAGGCGATCGGGAAGTAGAGAAGGGAGTAGTCGACGAAGGTGTACCGGCCGTCGTACCAATAGTTGTCCCAGAACTGGAAGCCGCTGTGGAGGAACCGGCCGGTCTGGTAGAGCTGGGCGGCGGTGTCGATCCCAACCGGGACCGCCAGCCGCAAGAGCTCGGCCGATGCAACGGCCAACGCTGCCGCTAAAAACGCCTCCCGGCGGCGGTAGAGGGCAGGAGCGAGCGGAGGAAGCGAGGGGAGAACCCCTTCCCCACCCGCGGAGATCCCGCCCCCTTGTGCCCGCCCCGCTAACAGCCGGCGGAGGGTACCGTTCCCGATCACGCAGCCAATCTAACGTACCGCCGCGCGGCGTACGCCGCCCATTAGGCGGCTGCCCGATCGAGCCGTCGGTCGTGGGAGGCCCACGCCCGCTCCACAGCAGCAACCACCTCTGCCCGCCAGGAGCCGGCCGGCGAGGCCTTGCCAAGCCTTGCCTTGCAGAGCTGGAGCACCTCCCCCTCCAGGCCCTCCACCCCCTCATCGTCCCGCAACGCAGCGAGCCGGAGCCGCTCTACCCGGGCCGGGTCAAGGCCCAGTTCCCTCGCCGCCAGCTCCACCAGGTGGATGTACAACCGCCGCGGTTGGGGGTGGTAGGAAACCCGACCGACCTCCCGCACGACCCCGCCGCAGCGGTCGCAGCTGACGAGCAGGACCAGCTCGCCCCGTTCCAGATCGAGCCTGGAGGTGCCGGTGTGGGTGAAATCGTGGTTGCAGCTCACATCCATATGATCGGCTCCAGGGGGGCGGTCATTAGCGGTTAGGGGAGGGCTGGGCCATGGCTAGGTACCGCAGAGAGCGTTTGCCGCTGCGCGAGGGAGGAGGGCCACCAATTGAAGCGGCCGAGCAGGATCACCAACGAGGGGACGAGCAGGGTGCGCACGATAAAGGTGTCCATCAGGATCCCTGCCGCGAGACCGAAGCCGATCGCTTGGAGCTGGTGGCTGTTCGACCCTCCGGCGCCGAAGATCCCGAACACTGCAAAGGTTCCACCGAGGATCAACCCCGCCGAGGTGACCGTTGTGCCGGTCCTCCCGATCGCCCTGACCACCGCCTCCCGCAACGGCCGGGTGTGGGCCTCCTCGCGGATCCTCGTCATCACCAGGATGTTGTAGTCCTCGCCGAGGGCGAGCAGGAAGATGAACATCAGGAACGGGAGGATGAAGACAAGCCCCTTTTCGCCGCCCAAGGCGACAAACACAAGGGTTGCCAAGCCAAGGGCTGCAAGGTAAGAGAGGACCACGGAGACGATCAGGTAGAGGGGGGCGACGATGGACCGCAGGACGGCGGCCAGCAGGAGGGTGATCGCGATCGCTGCAACCGGGATGATCCGGACGAGGTCGGAGTTCGCGATCGTCGAGACGTCGTAGAGGGCGGCCGCCTCTCCGGCAAGGCCAGCGCGGGATGCGCCGCCAGCGGCGGCTGCCGCAGCGACGATCCGACGGATCTTAGGGGTGGCGTCAAGGGCCTGCGTGCTTTGCTGGGAGCCGACCTTCAACGCGGCCTCAAACTGGATCACGGTCCCCTTTTCGGAGACGAACTGGGCGCTTGAGCGGTAGGCGTTGTAGATCGGTTTTGGCATGCCCAGGCCCGGCGGCTCGAGCAAGGGGAGGCGCTGCGGTGGGCCAAGCCGGCGGTAGAGGGAGGCAAACAGCGCCGGCTCCAGCGCCGTCCCGTTGGGGTCGAGGGGACCGGCAAGCTGGCGGAAGGCGCCGGAAGCGGCAAGGGCCCTACCGACCCGTTCGAGGGCCTCAGGGTTGTAGTAGACAGGGGTGGGGAAGGCGAAGATCAGGTTTGCGGGGTTGGCTGCAGCCTGGGGGAAGTTCTCCTTCAAGATCCGGTTGCCGACCGCTGCGCTCGATCCCGCCGGGGCCGAGGTCGCGCCGCCAAAGCCGCCGGATCTGTAGTCGATCGCGCCAAGGGCAAGGAGGGCAAAGGCAGCTACCCCGATCGAGAGGGTGCGGCGGGGGCTAGCTACCAAGCGGGCGGCAACCCGACCCCAGAACCCCTGCTGGCGGCCGCCGGGCTTGGGAACGGTTGGCCAGAAGGCTGCCCGCCCCACGATCGCTAGCAGCGCCGGCAGCAGGGTGAGGCCCATCGCCAGGGCGATCACCATCCCCACCGCAAGGGGGACGCCAAGGTCGTGGTAGAGGCCAAAGGAGGCAAGGAGCAAGGTGAGGAGGGCGAGGATCACCGTGCTGGCGGAGGCGGTGATCGACTCCCCAACCCTGGTCAAGGCCCGCACCACCGCCTCCTTAGGCTCCCGCCCTTCCCGCAGCTCCTCCCGCATCCGGAAGACCAGAAAGAGGCCGTAGTCGGTACCGGCTCCCAACAGCAGGACGATCAGGAGCACCTGCGTGACGGAGGAGATCGAGAGACCGTGGGCGCCCAGCCAGCCGATCACCCGGTTGGCGATCGCCAGCGCCAGGAACGGAGGCAACATCGTCACCACCGCCGCCAACGGGGCACGGAAGACCGCTAGCAACAGGACGATGATCAGCAGCACGGAGTACTGCTGGACCTTTTTGCCGGTTTTGTTTGCCGCCCGTTGGTTTGCGACGGCGGTTGCGATCTGCCCGGCCGGGGCGATCCGCAGCCCTGGAGCGCGGGGAAGGGCGGCGATCTCCTTTTCAACCTTTTCGATCAGGCTGAGCTGCCGTTCGATGTCGTTTGGCGGGATCGCCACCTGGATCCGCAGCTGGGCCGCTTCGCCGTTTGCCGACACTCCGCCGTACTGGACCGAGCGGACCTTGGGCAGGGTGGCAAGCCGGGCCGCCAGGTCCTTCACGAGGGCGGCGTCGGCGGAGGTGATCCCGCCGCTGCGGGCGGCGACGATCAGCAGCACCGAGCCGTGCTTGCCGCCAAGGAGCGGGGTTGCCAGTTCGGCTGCCCGTTGGCTCGGCGCTGAAGGGGGCAGGAAGGCGGAGTTTTCGTTGTTCACCTCCCGGGAGAGGGACGGCAGCTGGGAGTTCGCCAAAGCCAGCACCACAAGCCAGAAGGCAACCACCGCCCAACGGCCCCGGACGACCGCGACGGCAAGGGCGTGGAAGGCGCGCTGGACCCTACCTAAGGCGTGGCCGGTGGGCTCAAGGATGGCGGTGGTGGTGTCGTTGGCGGCCAACTTGCTCTTTGCCGATCGCGCTCCACAGCATCCCCGCCTAACCCTAGCGACAAAGCGGTGATCTGGCCTCCGATTCGTCGCCGTTTTGCCCAAAAAGGGGGGTTGCAGGTCAAGAAAAAAAAGTTGCAGGCCGACGAATTTCGTTGTGGAGGTAGTAGAGGCCTTCTTGGTCTGCAGCGACGAAGGGGAGCGGAGCCGCCTGCTGGACATGAGCCGGCGGCTGCGGCCGGTCGAGGCTGCGATCTCCGCGCTGTTCCTAGCGGCGGCGTTGGTCGCTGCCCCCTCCTTTGGTTGGCGGATCCTGCTTCCCTCCCTCCCGCCCCTGGTCTGCTTCTGGCTTCTGCAGAACCGCCTGACGCGGTTTCGCCGGCCCGAGTACCTGCTCTTTGCCTGCAACGTGGCGATCTGCGCGGGGATCGCCGGCGCCTTTGCAGTTGCCCGCGGTCCCAGGCTTTACCTGCTGTCGGCGATGGTGGCGCCGGTTCTGCTTCTCTGCGTCGTCTTTCCGCCGCGGGCCGCTGTGGCTGGGATCGGGATCGGGGCTGCGCTGATGGTGGGCGCTGCCCTTGGCTTCGATCCCGCGGGGG
>Ga0167616_1000326_pt1 | contig 12690 bp, 14 predicted proteins | sample OSPB_Mat_host_9__FD_111801 | JGI IMG/M metagenome (GOLD analysis project Ga0167616, IMG submission 111801) | Extremophilic microbial mat communities from Yellowstone National Park, USA - OSPB_Mat_host_9_15 (v2) (version 2) | ecosystem: Environmental > Aquatic > Thermal springs > Hot (42-90C) >... | reverse complement strand
TCCCTATAGACAACGTCGGTCATTGCCGCTACCAACTCCTCACCACCCCACGTAAACACCAACACAACCCTCGGACTAATTATGTTAACCATACCCAACACCTTATTTCTCTTGCCTAGTCTTCATCGACCTCTCTGTCTGAGTTGCTAAGCCTTATTGCCCAGTGCATGGGCACCTTGTCTCTTGGTGCTTTGAATCCGCAGTTTTCACAAGTCATGACTCTGCCCGACAATTGGGTTAGTTCGTGATGGCACACTGGGCATACTGTGCTCGGCAGTCTCCTAAACTCATAGGGCACACCATACCATTTAGCCAGTGTTTCCAGTTGGTGCACAAACCTCTTTAGGTTGCTCATTAATAGCTTAATAACATCCCTTGGTAATCTCTCCTCTAGTAACTCCCTCCTGGACTCCTCGGTCATGTCATCAATAACCAACAACGCCCTATACTTCAATGCCTTTCTAACGAGCTTACTCGCCAGAAAATAAGCCTTATCCCTAGTAATCATGCAAATTTTGCTCCTCCTAGCATATGCTTGCTCTTTAATCTTATCGACCTTTACAGAACTACTATAGCTCAATCTCTTTAGTTTGCCAACTTTTCTCTCCCTATCTACAGTCTGATGGTAAAGGATGTTGATTAGGAACGTGTCTGGCTTCTCGGTTCTCCATGTGATTAGTTTATCATTCTTTATGAGACCCCATGCTATTCCATACTTCCAAGAATTAACATCAACAGCAAGAACATACCCACTGGGTTGGTAAGGCTCAACCACACGCTCAGCAACCAAAGCCAGGTATGGCTTGTTGTCTCTTAAACCAATCATTGCGTACTTGATGTCACCGCCCTCGTTTACTCGCTCAATGACCCACCTAGGCATTGGAAGTTCGACAACATACCTAGGTTCATTTCTACAGACTTGTCGCAACCTAATGACATTTCTCTTGAAGTTTAGAACCACAGGTGCACTCCTATCGCCCTTTATAGAGCCATCACCATAAATTCTCAATACCTTTAATGGAACCCACGTCTCAGCAAACCACCTCTTCGGCGTAGTGCCAAAAACTAGGCTTCCCATGTAGTTCCTGAAACCATAGAGTTGATACTGTATGTTTTGGGGTAAATCTGGCGCCCAAACCTCAAAGTCGTGATAGGCTAGGTTCGTTAGCGCCGTTAACCTCCTTATGTGATCAACATCACACTTGTCCTTGGGTAGCCTAGTGAGTCGTGTTCTATAGGCTTTCATCCTCAACCACCACGAAGCCCCTGACCTCCTTGTTGACATACCTAGCGAGTTCCTTACCACCCTCGTTTGAGTACACGTAAATCCTCACATACTCCTTACCACCACTCCTCAAGACCTCAATCGAGCCCTTAATGAAAACCACCTTAGTCATACACCAAAGCCCTAGGAAAACCACCTAATAAACCTTTTTGAAAATATAAAACTTGCACTTTCCAATAGGTTTTTAAACTCCAGCTTGATTGGTATCTTGACCCCTCGCCTGAGCGGAATGCTATGAAGGCTGGGGTCTGAGACCCAGCCCCGTGGGCGCTGAGCTGTGACGCCCCCGAACATGAGGGCGAAAGCCCGAGGCGTAGGGGGCTGAAGAGGTGAGGAGTACCCCCGAAGCCAAATGTGGGGGAAACGGGGCGCATCGCTTGAGCATGTAAATGCGAAGAACCAGGTAGCACTCCCGTCACTGTATAACACGTGCACTTCGAAGCCTGCCACGTTTTCATCAACTACATCGTACTTTGCCTTAACGATTTTGAACCCAAACTCGCGCAACCTATCCAATAACTCGGTGAATGTGCCCAACTGCTCTTGCCTGGACACATATGTTTGAAGTGTCACTAATATTTAAATCTTTGCTACTATTTCGGTATTGGGTTGTTTGTTATTGCCTCGATTGGTATTTTTATTATGGTTGCCGTCGGTATTGGTATTGGGTTGTCATATGTCGTGACCTCTATCAACCTGGCCTTACGCGCTATTTTGCTGAGTAGTTCCCTTGTTTCTGCATCGTTGTAGTCGTACAGCACCCAGTCGCTGAATATTATGACTGTGCTCCCGTACTTCAGCTTGTTGCCTTCAAGCACGTACCTTAGGGCGGGCTTGATTATAGTACCACCGAAGCCAGCCCTGCCCACCTGCGGTATGTACCTCTTGTCTGCGTTCATCACGACCTTCTGCACGTCGGCGTCCCACTCGATGATGTTCACCTTCGCGTTGTAAAGCCTCGCTATCTCGTAGACCTCGGTCATGAATTGCCTGAACTCGTCCATGCTTATTGAGCCGCTCACGTCAATCAGCACCCACACATCCTTCAGGCTGAGCCTCTTGACGCCTGGGTACTCATCGACCCTCCTGTTCGGCTTGTGCCACGTCTCCACCACCTTGCCCAAGGAGCTGACCAGGCTACGCCTCAACTTCTGCCTCCAATCAATGACCGACCTGCCGAGGGAGCCCAGCTCAGCCTCTATGTGCCCGGGCACTGAGCCAGCCATCTTAGCCATTAGGTAGCTCCTCATAAGCGCATCAACCAGCTTCCTCTTGATTTCATCCTTAGCATCCTCAGAGGTTGGGGTCTTTCCTTCACCGTAAATCTCCTTGCTCCCCTTATTTATTATGTATGAACCGTCATAATCGGTTCCTTCATCACCGCCCTCGCCCTCCTTCAGTTCTTCGTTCCCTTCGTCACCCCCATTACCGCTATTCTTATTGTCTCGCGCCCCCTCGTCCTTACGTTGCTTGTCCCCCTTGCCCGACCCATGCTGTTGCTCCTCATCCTGCGCTTTATCACCTCCACCGCTATTCTGCCCCTTGCTATTGTCTTTCATGTCCTTGCTTTGGCTACCGGCTCCTGGTTCCTCCTTACTTTCGCTCTTACCTTGCGTCTTACCTACAGCCTTGTTCTCGTGCTGTCGTGATTGCCCGCCTTGCCCTCCGCTTGATTCACATGTTTGCTCGTGGTTTGTGTTTATATCGTATCCTGGAAATATGTTTGGTACGAACCTGAACTCCCTCCATGCATTTGCTACCTTCTTCATCAACAGCTCGTATATTCCCTCCATGTTCATCTGTAGTATCTCGTCTCTGGACACATCCCTGACGGCATCAAGTGGTAGTGTATCTACGGTTATTGCACCGTTTGGCAACCTTATTTCTTTCCTCAACATGTCATTGACAACTACGTCAGCGGCAATATTGCATATGACTGGATCCTTATCAGAACACCTGCTTGGGTGTTGCAAACCGAGGTGAATCGCCTCATGTGCCAGCACAGCTATTCTCTCCTCATCGCGCAAGCCGAGGAATCGCCTCCCAATTATTATCCTCGTCCCATCCACAGCGGCTATGGCGTCGCTGTTTGGCATGTACACCACGCGCAACTTAGGCAGTAGTGAACCAACAAATGGATAAGTTCCGATAAGCGCAGAAACCGCCATTGAAAAATACTCCCTCAGTACATCAACATCTCCACTTGTTTTAAACATCAAGCTTTGAGAAGACAACTCATTTAAAAATTTTACTTTTCATCATTATTGTGCCTTTATGGACTTCGCAAGCGCGGTTACTTTATACAGCTCATCGACTACCTTTGGATATTTCTCATTCAGCGACTTTAAGTACGTATGGCGTGGTGATGCACCCGTCTTTGTTGGTTCTCTCGATAGGGTTATTACGAACATTGTCATTAGCTCCAGCCAGTGCTCCGGCTTCTTCTTAATTACTGCCTTTTCCACGAACTCCTCTACCTTCGCCCTCAACCCATCATCACCAATACTGACAGCCCTATTGTATAACCCACCCGCCGCCCACATAACAAAGAACCTCTTGTCTATATCTAGCTTACCGAACTTGTCTGGGTTGTTTATTATACTCTCGACATCGATTGACGTAGTGATGAACCCGAACAACGCCTGACCAACCGACGGCCCTATGAGCCCCACAAGTGTTGCCCTCAACATCTCCTGCGTAATCGGTGCATTGGCTAGCTCGGCCAGCCTGACCGCCGCCATCGTGTACGTCCTCGGTGTTGCATAATTATCGAGTCTCTCCAGCTCGTTCTTGTCTATTGGCTCTATGAATTTATCCGATTGGTACATTAAGAAGGCGTACACCCTCTTGTCCCATTTGTCCCCGTACTTCTCCTCCATGTACTTAGCCCACTCATCGATGCTGGGCTTGTCCGCCTTTATCACGAGCGTCCTGTTGATCAGCGATGTAGGCAGTGGTCTCGCTATCGGTGAATCCTCTGGTGTGTTGCCAGCCGCAACAACCATAACGCCTGGGTGGAACTTCGTGAAGCCAGCCATCTTGTCCAATAGAATCTTGTGCGCCACGGCGAAAATGTCGTCGCGCTGTACTTGCGTCAGCTCGTCCAGGAACAGTATGCCAGACGCCTTGCTCAGCACCTTCGCCCACGATGGCGGTATGTAGAACATGGTCCCGTTCTTCTCGCGTGGTATGCCCATTAAGTCTGACGGCTCAACCTCCGTGAGCCTTAAGTCCACAAATACGAAGTGTTCATCTGGATGCTCCATTATTTCGTCATACTTTTCATCATCGTACTTGATGAACTTCTTGTTCAACTTCCTCGCAATCCTCTCTGCAGCTTGGGCAACCGCCTCGCTCTTCCCTATGCCGGGCGGCCCCAGCATTATTATTGGCTGCTTCCCCAGCGGGCTTCCGTTGTACATGTACATGTTCTCTATGAAATCGATTATCTCAGGCGTCCTCAGCTTAACAATCACTGATGGAGAGGACATACCATGCTTGCTGTGTATTTGGTGTTTTATAAATTTTTCTTTTCATGTGCTATTCACGATTTTCCATATTTCGTTTGCGACTTCCTTGGCATGTTTTATTAATTCGCTGTCATGCCTTATAATCGACACTGTCGATGTATTTACAACATATGGTCTCACATAATCACCCAATTCCTCTGATAATAGGTAGGCATATATTAGTGCTTGGATGTCCGCAACAGCTGAGCGCCTAGTCTTGAGCTCAGCAACCGACACGAACTCACCGTCATCATAAACAACATCCGCCGTGCCGCCTATCGGTACCCCATTTAATGACGCACTTATCCTGACCTCCGCAGCACCGCCGTTTGCCTCAACCCACTCGGCGTAGTCGCTGTGTATGAGCCTACCCAGCGCGAGTAGCATGGCTTCAAACTGGCTCCACTCAAAGCATAAACCCCTAACCCCCCTATTTCTGGCGTTCTGAACTGCGTTGAGTATTTTGTCCTTATTTACCATATATGTGGCAATCCAAGACACGGCAACGAATGATGGGTTCTCATGGCACTCAACGTATTTGTCCCCCTCAACCTCTGCATTTATTAGTTCTGCGATATCCTCCCTACCCATGTACAGTACTTCCTCACTATACCTATTCATTTTCCTCCCCAAAACTGCACGCAATGGCTTCAAAATCAACACATCATTATTTTAATGGTTTAAAATAAAAACAGAAGAATTACTGTTGATGCCCTATCTGCGCTGTACACACGGTCTTCGCAAACGATACCGCATTGAGCAACTCCCTGTAGTGGTTTGTGCCCACTGCCTTAGTTATGTACTTGCTTGATGTTAAGAAAGCATATGCGCTCAGTATGTCTGGGCCCAAGTGCCTGCACTGTATTGTTATTTGTGGTGAGACCGTCGCGTTTATCTCACTTATTATCCTATCAACATCCTTATGTAGAACCTCAAGGGATGCGTATGCTGATGTTGTTAAATCCCTTAGCGATGCCTTTGCTTGCTCTATCTTTATTAATAAATCGTTATACATGCCGCTCAGCTCACCCTTTACCCTATCTATTTTATCCTTCAGCTCATTTGTCCTACTGTCCAGTGCCTGTACCCACATTACCATCTTGTAGTTGCTCAATAACCACGTGAGGAACTGGTTCAGAACGTGGTTCACATCGTCTTCATTACCTACATCGACCTTAATCCCAAGCCTGTTGCTTAACTCCACAAGCAACCTCAAGTTTTCCTCGCTTAGCTGAACCATCGTGATAAAATGCATAACTTGTTTAAAAACCCTTCTATATCGAACCTTGTTCCTTCTGTTGTTGTTGCCTCATTTGTTGCAGTAGCGGTACGAAGTCCATCCTCTCCATCGGTATTATCGTCCTAGTTGGGTCATATGGGTCAAGTGACATGCCTGTTATTAGCTCGTGAAGTGCTGGTATCGGTACGTACAATGGCTTCACGCCTAACTCCCTCTTCATCCTTAGGAAGAAGTAGACATCCTCATTATACTCAACCCTCACCTTATCCAGCGTGCGTATCTGCACAACCTCCTCACCACTGAACCTGAACCATGGTGGTTTCAACCGCTTGAACACATAAGTATCAATCAGTACGGCGCCGAGTGCACATGCATCTGTTGGTAGCGGTATCGGCGAATACATGTTCTGCTTCAACATCGCCGGATCCAGTGGCGTTATCATCTTTGTTGTTTCGTCAAAGAAGTACACACTGAGTACGCCGATCTTCAGCGGGTACGGTATACACATTGCTGGCGCCCTATACATCAACAGTTGGTATGTTATCCCTGGGTTTGGTATTACGTCTGAGTCTATGAAAAAGACGTAGTCCCAGTTATCCCTAATCGCCGTCTCGGCAATTATGTCCCTAGCCCTCTCAAGCGGTACATCACGCATCAAGAAGACGTTGGCAGTAACTCCAGAACTACGAAGTAAGCCGACTTCGTTGCTCAGCCAGTTCATGGTTTGCGGCGACACATGCGCATAAGTTCCAATGGGCATCCCAAAAAGTACGCTGACCACGATTGAAACAAACCAAATAATATTTAAAAATGCAGAAGAAAAACAATTAGTAATGCTCGATGAGGAACTGGTTGATTCCATAGTGCGGGGTTTGTGGACATTAGTTAAGTTTGCGCAAGGCAGTATTGTCGTGTTTGACACAAAGAAGCTACTGTATTACGCAGGTGTGGATACTAGACAATTGCCATTAGATAAGAAGTTCAAAACGGCAAGAATACTGCGTATGCTGGCTGATGAGAACTTCATCGGTATATACGAACGTAGAAAAAAGAAGATATACTACAAGGTAGACCCAACCACCACAGCCTGGCACCTAATACGGATACGCAATGCCAGCGAAAATCTGCTTAAGAAAGAAATTATTCATTTATTGAAGGAAAAATACTAATTTTGATTTTTAATTTTGATAAATTACGCTCTAATGAACTTCCTAACTGCTGAGTGTTGTAGTTATTTGCACTGTGATGTACGCACCAGCCGTGTTTGTTGGGTAGTTGTACACGCCAATTATGTAAACGCCTGGCTGTAGGGTGACTTGCTCATTTATTGTGTAACCGCTCCACGTGTAGAGCGTCGCTGGCGTCCCAGTTGGCACAACGCTCATGGCTATGTTCATGTCCGACTGCGTGGTAACGAGCACGCCTATGTAGTCGCTTGATGATGCGTAGATACTCACTGTGGCAGTGTACCCGCTGGGCACCACAACGACGTACATGAGTGAGCCTCCTGGGTCTACGTAATCGGTTTCATCGTATGACTCAGCACTACTGAAAGTACTGACTAAGTTGTTGTATTGGCTCTGGAGCTGGTTGTAACTAGTCTCTAGCGAGTTGTATTGGCTGTAGATGTAGGAGTACTCGCTCTGTAACTGTTGGTACTGCCCCTGAAGGCTGTTATACTGAACCTGCAAGTTCTGATAATTACTCAGGAGTTGCGAGTAGTTGCTGTTCAACTTCGCATACATGACCAGCAGGTTATTGTACTGAGACTCCAGGCTGGAGTAGTTGCTCTTAAGTGAGTTGTACATTGACTGCAAACCAGTGTACTGGGCTTGTAAAGCGACATAGTTCTGGTTCGTTATGAACCACATCGCACCGAGTACACCCGCCACCACCGCGAGTACTACCAGTCCTACCACGTACCCTATGTTCGAGCTCATACAGGTCAAGTATTTGGTGAAGCGCTTATTTTTAAACTTTTCTCTGAACGACTAGTCCCGCTTCAACGCTGTATTGTTTCATAAATGTATTTACTTGCTAATTCGCCGAAGTTACCCACTCCCTTGTTCCAAAGCTCCTTTGTCAGTCTATCGTTCATTTTTACGCCGTATGCATTCAGCTCTGTTGGGTCGTTGAAGTGCTTCGCCATTAGTTGCGCCAGCTCATCAACTGTGCTGTACGTTATGTAGGTGTCTCCCCACAGTTCATCTAGGACGGGCAATTTCGTGCTTATCAGCGGTCTGGCGTAGTATGCGGTTTCTATCCCAGGTATGAAGAACGTCTCCCAAGACGAGGCACTGAGCAACGCCAACGCGCACGACATGTACGGGTAGACCTCCTGCGGTGGTGCGTTTAGCGTCACTATCAAGCCGTTCCTATATGTCTGCGCTATCCTGTACACCTCGTCATACACGTCCCTTTCGGCGTATGGGAAGTACATGCGGGTTATCGTCCTTGACCTAAACGTAGCCTCCGCAATCCAGTCACTCCTCTTCCTCTTTTCTATTGCGCCGACGTATATATAGTACCTAATCACTTGTTGCTGGCACTTCGGCACCTGCATAGCCTCGTAATTGAGCGGGTGGTATGCAAGCTCCATTGGAGGTGGTTGGTATGGGTACGATTTTAAGAAATCGCTCTTTGTGGTTAGGGAATTCACAAGAGCCAGCACTACGTGGTTCCTGATATCATCAATAGGCGTCTTTGTACCAGTTGGGTACCCAGCGATTATCCTCCAAACAATTGGTTTGCTGGCGCCTGAGGAGATGTACGTAGTAACCACCTGCATATCTGGCTGTAACGGGTCGAGGGCGTATATGACGTCCGCATCCATCGGTGACTGAACCAGGTCGAAGTATTTGCTGAGTTCTCTAACCTCGGTTACCATCCACCACCTGTTTTGTGGTAACCAGACCAAACCCTGCACGTACAGCTTCTTCCTGGTAGGTTGATTACTGCTTGCCACGTTCACCGCTTTTGCCAAATATTGTTAAGAAATAATTATATGTCTCTTTTAATCCATCGTACAGCGTGTACTTCGGCTTCCACCAGGTTGGTTGCATTGAGGTTACGTCTAAGTCTATTTTTATTGGCTTATCTACGTAGTCCAAGTACATGCTGACCGGCGTGTACTCCCCCGGTTCGTAATAATCAATTAGTTCGTAGTCCAAGTCCCTACCAAACTCGCGAGCTATGCGTTTGATTAGTTGTGCAACCTCCTCGTTTGTTGTTATGTAGTTCGGCTTTGATGAATCCATGTATCCAGCATTCCCAGCATTTGTGATGATTGCTGGCGACGCCGGCTCATAATCATAAATATGCTCATTAAACAACTCCCTATAAAAGTCAACCGCATCCTTCACATAGGTCCACAGCCTAGTAGCCCTCGGGCTCCTCAGCTTAAACCTCAACCCCCTTATTGAATAAACAATCAATTTGTGCGGAAGCTCATCAAGCCTTCCGCCTGGTCCGTAGGATGAACCAACCCGCGTTATCAACACCCTGAGTTTGTGCATTATGGCGTACGAGAAGTACAGGAGCTCTGCAGAAGCCTTGCTCCAGCCGTACACACTCGTCGGTAGCGGTAGAAGCATGCCTGTTTTGTTTAGTACTTCCTGTGCCTTTGTCCACCCGATGTATTGCCACCCATATATGGAATTGAAAGAGCTAGGATAGATCAGTAGTGCATTTGGAAAGTGCTTTCTGGTTAGCTCTAGTATTCTGACTGCGGTGGCTAGGTTGCCAAATACTGTGGTTATTGGTGATGAGTTCGCCAATGGCCTATCCGCAAACTCTATTGCTGCGTCAATCACCACGTCGGGTACCCACGGCAGGTCCTCCGGCTCCAGGTCTATGCTTGATTTCCAGATGTATGTAATTGGCAAATCAAAAAGCTCCGTCTCCTCAAGTCTCTTTATGTCGTTACCAGCCACCTCAAAGCCCATATTAACCAACTCCTTAGCTAGGTGCGTCCCCAACGAACCGGCTACGCCTGTAATGAAAATCCTCATATGCTCGTCCAAAACCCTACTAAGTATAAAAACACTATAATTATAATTTAATTTTTAATACTACCACCGCTCGCCTGCAATTGCCCGTTCGTACAGCTTCATGTATTTGTTGGCCATGACTGATATATCGAAGTACTGCTTTGCGTATTCCCTGATTGCTTTGTAGTTCCACCTGCGCGATATTGCGTCCCTAAACACCGTGTTTAATTCATCGACATCTATTGCCGACTGCCACATATCGGCCCACCTCTCCGCCTGCTCGGTAAGCGTCAATTTGTTCCTAACGAGAACACCTACACTATTGTCCTTAATTATCTCGGGGCCGGAACCTGCCGTACTCAAAAGTAACGGCGTACCTGTTGCCAACGCCTCTGCCGCTGTTAGTCCGAATGCCTCTAAGTAAACGGTTGGTTGGATGAAGAGCTTTGCGTGAGCCATCAGCTTCCTCTTCATCCACTCGCCCTCCCACCCGCCAGGTAGTACGTGAATCTTAACGTTCCTAAGCCCGAGCTCGTTTACCCTATTTATGTAATACTCATGAAATGCATGGTGGTCTGCACCGCTTGGTTTCCAAGCCAGTATGAATGTTATATCCCTATTCAACCTAGCCAGCTCAAGTATGAAGTCTATGCCCTTTGATGGATGTGGCCTGCCTACATACAGTACATAATTACCCTTCACTTCACCGAACGGGTACTCATCAACTGGTACACCGTAATGCACGACCTCCGGGTTTATACCGTACATGCTGTACCTCACTTGCACGTACCTGCGCGCCGCGTCGCTTAGTACCACTATGTTTTTCTTGTTGAACCTCGGGTTCGTTATGTCAAACCCGTTCCTAGATACAATGAATGGCTTTCCGTGCTTGAACTCGTACTCCGCGCTCAGCGCTGTTGCTGACCAGTCGTGGATTACATCGCAACGCTTAATAACGTCCAGGTACTTCTCATATATGAAGTACTCCCTATCGTAATTAACAAGCGTGTATGACGGCGGTATTGCGTAGAACTCCACATTCTTCGGCGGAACGCTTGAGTACGGTGCGAATAATACAACGTCTATACCAGCCTTGTTCTTCAAATAATCAGCCAGCCACCAATTGACTATCTCACTGCCGTATCCCGTGAACCTCCATGTCGGCACTGGGTACATGCTTGACGAAACAATACACACACGCACAGTTGAAACCCCGAGATTGCTAATAATAAGTCTGTTAAAAAGCTTTTTGTTTCGCAGTATTGTTTTGTTGTGTTTTACATAGTAACGATTGATAAGCACGTACCTGGATTCGTCCTCACTAAAACAGCCTCATTGATACTTGGGCTTGCAGGTAATGACATAGTCTTTTTAAAAATGCGTATTGGACCTTACGAAATCAAGACGATAGCAATCGTAAAGGCTTCACCATACAAAGGCAAATCTGTGAGGTACCGCGTAATACTACCAAGCGATGTATTACCATTGATTTCGAAGACGGGAACCACTAATGCCGTAATTACGGAAATGCGCAGACTGGGTGAGGCGCCTACATCAGTTGAAGTCGGCTCAATTAGGTGTAGCTTATTGAGGGCGTTACAGTTTAGGCGCGTTGATATTGACAACTTTATGTCTCTCATGCCGTTGGGTGACAAGTATGATGGATTAACCATCAACCTATTGGTTACAGGAGACCCAGCATACAACGCCAAGTCCTACAACAGGTGTTCTGGGTCCATGTATGATTATAAATACGTTCGGTTTAGGCGCACCGTGCTTGTGCTCAACGCCCCCGTAATTCGTGGGAGTGATGTAGAGCTTAATGATGACAGGAAATACGCCGTACTACCCAGGTACCCAATTATGTACATTGCCGGTGGATTGGGTCGCAGTAAAATATGCCAAACCGTAGGTAATTCCCAGGTGTGCAGTATCTATGTAGCCCCCGTCAATACCTACGATGCAATAAATAACATACTACCTATTAAGATGAGAAGGAGAACGTTAGGCCCGTAGTTCGAGTATGTGTTTTAGCAGTGATTGTGTCGCTATGTAGACCTTCATGGCGTTTGGCGCGTTTTTTAGCGCTTCATCTTCATCCACATAGCGGGTATATATCTCCATAAGCGTTGGAAGCGTCATTCTTATTAATGCGTATTTCTTGGGGTCGCTTACCGCCAGCTTATTTAGGTGGTATCTTAGGAAGTCTATGTTGAAGTACTTTGTGTATTGCTCCTCAACCAACACGCCTGGGAGCACCTCAACGAACTTCCTGATTTCTTGCGGCTGTTGAACAGCTTGTTGCTGCGGCTGTTGCGCACTCGGTTGCGCCTGTTGCACAGTTTGCTGTGGTTGATTAACGACATTAACAGCCTGCGCACTCTGTGCTGTTTCCTCCCTTATCTGCATCGTTGCCCCTTGGTTTTGGTTTGCTTGTTCAGGTAATGTTTGTAATGCTTGGCTTGTTGATGAGACTTGTGCCATCTCGACTTGCATCTCGTTGAGTGCCTTCAGCACCAATTGTACATAGGCTTCCTTGTTCAAGCTATTGTAGTCTATGTCGCACTTCGACGTATCGTCGCATCCAGCCCTTATGCATTGGGCAATGCATTCGGGCTTGAAGCCCATAAGTAGCGAGTACTCAAGGCTTATGAGCGATAGGAAGGG
>Ga0167616_1000305_pt1 | contig 13108 bp, 12 predicted proteins | sample OSPB_Mat_host_9__FD_111801 | JGI IMG/M metagenome (GOLD analysis project Ga0167616, IMG submission 111801) | Extremophilic microbial mat communities from Yellowstone National Park, USA - OSPB_Mat_host_9_15 (v2) (version 2) | ecosystem: Environmental > Aquatic > Thermal springs > Hot (42-90C) >... | reverse complement strand
TGAAGGCTTTGCATATTGGATGCGTGAAGTGCTTATGAACGAGGACTTAAGAAATAAGCTTTCCGAGGCTGGTTATAAGAGAAGTATGAACTTCAGTTGGGAGAAGTGCGCTAGGGAGACTCTAGAGGTTTACAGGGAGGTTTTGAATGAGGTTTAAGCCTTTGGACAAGCTCGTTAGGAGAATGGCTGGGGTCTCTCTCTTGGGAGAATGGCTTGCAAGAGGGGACTATAGATACGGGGAGATGGATGTTAAAGGTGTAAGGGTTGTGCTTGATTGCGTTGCGAAACATGAAGCGACTAAGCTCATAAGGGATGTTTTAGCTGGAAGGAGGGAGAGGGAGGAGATTCGGCAGAAGTTTAAGAGTAGCCCTGGAAGACAATGGCTCCAGCTCTGCAAATATTTAGAGGTGAGGTGGATGCATGAGCTATGGCTGTCCACGCTCTGATACTTTCACTAAACGTGTACATTTAATATGCCCTCCGTAAGGCTGTTGGCATTCAGATGAAGAAAGTTAATGCTTTGAGGGACTTACTCTTAGACCTTAGAGCTACAGATCCTATAGATGAATTTGCATATCTACTTGAGCTAGTTTCTGGAGTAATTAGTAGGAAGGTTCTGAATCTAAAAACATTACCTGGCGATTTCCTTTTTAAAGATATTTTCGTGCAGTCAAGGGTAAAGGAAGATTGCATTTTCCTCGTTCGGAGACGGAGTCATGATCTTTTCCATGCGATGCCTTACTATGAGAGAGAAATATGGGACTTCATGAAATCCATCGTAAAGCCAGAGGATGTCTGCATAGATGTCGGTGCACACATCGGAACGTACACAATCCCACTCGCAAGGTTGGTTGGTCAAAAGGGTATGATAATTGCTGTTGAACCGCTGCCCATGAATATCAGTATCTTGAAAAGGAATATCAAAGTGAATAATTTATCGAATATTGTCGTCATTGGGAAGGCAGCTTATCACAAAAGGGGCGTCTTAATACTGAGCTGGAATCCTTTACGCAGGGTATGTCTACAACCGTTTTGGATAGAGGATTTTCTAACTTCATAGAAGTTGAAGCGGACTGCCTCGATGAGATGGTGGCAAACATTCTCAATAAACCTGAGATAAGGTTGTTAAAGGTTGACGTGGAGGGGGCTGAAATAGAAGTTTTGCAGGGCGCAGTCTCTGTTCTGAGGCATACCTCCTACGTTATGGTTGAGGTGAGGAGCGTAACCTATGGAAAGGTGAGAGAGCTCTTGAATTCTCTGGGCTTCATAGAGCTGAATAGTCCTCCACTATCCTTCTACGAGCATAACCTCATAGCCATGAAGAGGTGAAAGTTAAACCATGAAGATAGCACTTATCACAAACTTTCCTCCAACTTCTGGTATGGGCAAGTATGCCTACTCACTTTACGTTTACCTTAATAAACAAAGAGGTGCTCAAGCCGACCTTATCTCGCTAAACCCGTTTGAGGGCTACGAAGAGGTGGGCGGGGGTAAAGTTATAATAATTAACAAGAAACTTAGCAGACTAAATTCCTTCAAGAATTACTTCTTTAACCCTTATAGGATTCCCAAAGGCTACGATGTATATCACATAACCAATGAGTGGCTAGGCATATATGCTAGGTATAATAGGCCTTCAATAGTTACTTTTCATGATATCTTTCTTCAAGGTCCTGGCAGCGAATATGCAAGGATGCTCCCCTCAGCACCAAAATTCTTGAGTAAAAGATTGGAGTGGTCTAAAATTTACCACCGGTTCGGAGATAGAAGCAAGAAAGCCTCAAAATATGCAGAGAAGATAATATGTGTCAGCGAGTTCACGAAGAAGAACATAGTTAATATATTGAACGTTAGAGCTGACAAAGCTGAAGTGGCATGCGGGTTAACGAGTGATCTTTATAGGCCGAGGAATAAGCAGGAAGCCAGGAAAAAGCTGGGTCTCCCCTTAAAAGAAAAGATAGTCCTAAGCGTTGGAGGGGAGGAGACCCCAGTAAAAAATATTCCTAACGCGATAAGGGCTTATAATATAGTTCAAAGGAAGTTAAACAATGTTTTGCTCGTTCACGTTGGAAGCTTGAGTAAAGAAACCTTATTTCTTATCGAGAAGTTACAGATTAAAGACAAATTGGTACAGATGAGGAACTTATTTGAGGAAGACTTGGCATTGGTGTATAATGCAAGTGATGTATTATGCTTCCCAGCCCTTTATGCAGGTTTCGGCATGCCCGTAGTCGAAGCTCTTGCTTCAGGATGCCCAGTAGTAGCCAGCAATTATGCTTCCCTTCCCGAGGTAGTTGGCGATGCCGGTTGCCTTGTTGATCCTCTCGACCCGAACCAGATAGCTGAAGCTATTGAGAATGTGCTAACTAATAACGAATTATGTGAAGACCTTGTTGAAAAGGGCTTTCAGAGAGTGAAAAAGTTCTTCTTACCAGATGTGTGGATGAAAAAGACAATGTTCATTTATAAAGAAGTTCTTGAAAAATAACAAGGTTAAATATATGAGTAAAAGGAAGGTTCAGATGATAGGCTTTGGGGAGTATTGGGAAGCTATGACTTATCTACTTAATAAGCTTGATTATTGAGTCTAGGGTATGAATCCACCTATAGATAAACCAAATCTTGTGAAATTAATGCGAAATCGCGCAAAGCAGAATGTAAAAGATATATGGGATAAAGCATCTGAGATAGATCTCTTTGAATACCTAGGTCATGGTAAAGGATTAAACGAATTCGAATTAAGAAAACTAAGTTCGATTATTCTACGTAAATTAGGAGAAAAAAGGGGCTTCCTTTTAAATGCTGGCTGTGGTATATGTTCTTACGATGTATACCTTTCTTCTCATTTTAAAGAGATTATTGCAATAGATGTCTCACCAAAGATTGCAAGAAAAGCAATTGAAAGAGTTAAGTCGTTTAATGTTAATAATATTGATCTGATAGTTGGCGATGCTAAATTTCTTCCATTAAGAGCTAAGACAATGGACGCTTGTATATCATTGGGCGTTATTAAACATATTCCTGAACAGCCTCATTCTACGCTAAATGCTCTTAAGGAGATCAATAGAGTAGTTAAAGGGGCAGTTTATATAAACGATCTTCCAAACCTATTATCGATCGATGGAATATTATATAAAATTGCAATAATGATTTGGACGAGAATTTTTGGTAAATTCACAACAGGTACTTATTACTATACTCCATATTACTTAAACCATATACTTCAAATAGCTGGTTGTAAACAAATAACATATTATGGTTGTGGTTGGGCTTTTCCTTTTTCAACAATTTTACACTACCTACCACTTTTTAAAAGTATAGCAAGCAATCTATATGTCAAACCTGTCTTTACGAATATAAAATCAGACAAACCATTGACTCGATACAGTTCTCTAAAAGTCTTATATCGCGTTGTATAGAAAGATTAATAGTAGCATCAAGAGCAATTCATCGGTTCATATTTTCTCTCTCATAATCATAATGCTTTGCAATATAGTATCTTCCGTTCTGTGGTATTCAATGGTTATAGAGCTAGCATGCATGACTTTACAGACTGAATAGTTATGAACTTTAAGAATGTTTTGCTAGATGTTTTGCTTGGTTTTATTCTACCTTTAGTTATTGGCTTTTTAGTTATGTGGAAGTTATTCCTTACACCTGGTACAATATTTCATGGGGATTTAGAAATTCTCTTCTCTGTATCCTCACTACTTAGTGAGCTTAATTATGCTTGGATACCACAGGTTTCAAGTGGATGGGGGTATAACGCAGTCCCATGGATTCTTATATTAATGTTTGTCAAACTTTTTGGTCTTCCAAATGACCTTACGGTTAAGTTATGGGTACTTTTAAGTTTCGCATTTTCTTCATTCTTCATTTACTTAACGTTACGGCTCTTACTTCCTAAGAAAGAAAAACGCATGCATTATATTGCTTGCTTAATGGGATTGATCGCCTATATGTTTAATCAGGTAGTAATAAGTGAGCTTATAGTTCCTCATATGCTCCTCTCGTTTTCAGCTCTTCCTCTCTTTTCAATTTTGTTCGTAAGATTTATTCAACAAAAAAAATATAAAGATACACTAGAGTATATTGTAGGAATAGCCGTTATTTCAATGTTTTTATCTATATATCCTCCTCCATTGTTTTTTGCTATTCTTTTTGTAATTTTTTACTTTACGTATAGAACCTTAAAGTATAAGGCGACTCTGATTATTAAAGATTTAAGCAGAACTGCTTTGATGCTTTTCATATTTGCCTTATCAAACTCTTTCTGGATCATCCCAATGCTTTATACAATCTTGTACATTCCTGAGAGCATAGGTACCTTATATGCACAATCGTCTTTCTCTCTTCAAGAGCTCTACGCAGCGTGGAATGCTGCACATGGCTGGAATACAATAAACTCTCTAGGTCTTATTGGCGGATTTGGATGGCCTTACAATCAGCAACCACCGAACATAATTTCAGCGTCACTTTCACTAGTACTGCCAATTTTAGCATTTTTCTCTATACTCCTCTTTAAAAGGTTTGATTCTCTTACAAGGAAGTATATATTCTTTCATTCTATAGCGTTCCTTTTTTTTATGACGTTTGCTGACAGGGATAAGCCATTTATAGATTTAGTTGCTGATCTTTCTTATTTAATCTGGTATAGTGGGATGCCCTTAAAGTCTCAGTTATGGACATTAATAAAACAGCCAAGTCTCTTTCTACCAGTGATTCCCTACTTTTATGCATTCTTTATAGGCTCTATAGTTCTTATGATTTTAAGATCCTCCTCAAAAGCATGAAGACTATCGGAAAAGCAATATTAATAGTAGTTATGCTGAGCCTTATTATATTAGCAGCGTGGCCCTTTTCAGGCGATGTTTATGGTAGATTTAGACCAGCCCAGATCCCACCTGAATATTATGCTCTCAATTCATATTTTGAGAAAAATGAAGGTCTATACAGAGGGTGGTGGCTTCCAATCGACTATGGCTTTGTGTATTACCAATGGTCTGGATATTATCCTCCTAGCCATCCCTTCTTCACATCCGAACCTTGGGTACTTTGGGATTCGGATCTGGCCAGTTATTTATACATTTTTGGTATTTTAAACGGTGGAACTGATAGCATAGGAACTATTTTATCAAGCTTAGGTGTTAAATATGTCATACTCCGTACAGATATAAGTTCACAGCCACAAATCGGCTACTGGGACGAGCTCAGCAGAGCTCTAAGTGGGCTTCAAAATCAGAAAGACCTTAAGCTTATATTTCATGACGGTTATCTTTATGTTTTTGAAGTTACCGAAGAACCTAAATATATTGCAGTTGGCCAGTTGGCACTTATTTTTGGTGGTTACCAAGTTGCTATGGATTTATACGAAACGAAACAATTAAACTCCACGAGTTATGAGTATGTATTTGCTCAGCAACTGAATGGAGAACAGCTTATCAATCTTATAAAATATTCAAATCTTATAGCTTTTGGTCCGCACAATAATATTAATGAATCAGCCCTTCAATTGCTCGATAATGACTTCATTTATCCTTCCGGCTTATCTAACTGGAGTAGAATATCGGGTTCTGACTTCTATCCATATTACCTTAATCCTCTATCCATTCAGAAAAATTTAGCATTAGATTGGAGCGGTGATATACCGTTCGGTAATACTTTAGTAATAACCGATAATGAAGGAGCTTCCTTTGAAATTCCGATATTTGTTAATTCCTCTGGAGATTATGAAGTCTGGTTTAGACTTCTCAAAAGTCCATTAAGCGGCATGATAACAGTTAACATCCAAGGCAATCTTTACCATGTTAACACTACTGCTAATAAAGCTTATCTTTCTTGGGTCAAAGTGGCTAGCTTATGGCTCAACAAAGGAAATCATACCATTCTTGTGACAAATTCTAAAGGCTTCAACGCGATCAATGTAATGTTGGTAGAGCCGAAAGTTAAGATTGACGAAGTCGTAAATAATTTTTATTCTATGATTAAAGATAAAACCGTTATTAAAGTTGATAGAGAATTTTATAAAATTCCTCTTCTTGTTGATCAGGAGGCATGGCCTAATGAATTTATCAATGGTAGCAGGCCCATGGGGTTAGAATGGATCGCTGACGGACGGTATATAGCTCAAATTTTCGTCCCAGATCGACCTGAAATAAGTGCAGTGGAATTATGGCTAGCACGCTACAATGCTACCGCGAACTTGCTTGTAGATTTGGTTCCCGTAGTTAATAGTGTACCTGATTTAAATCATATTCTTGCTGAAGCAAAGATCCCACCACAAAACGTAGGATACGTTGCGAGCGGTCCTGTTATGGTCAACCTAACTTATGAAAACTTAACAGTAGGGAAACCATATGCCATAGTCTTGAGACAAGAAAATAATAGTGGAACAAAATGGGGGGAAGGTGATAAGTTATACTTTGCCTATTTTACGCTTGGAGTGGATGCCTATCCTCCTGGATATCTCTTAATTAGCAATAACCAAGGAAAAAGTTGGTGTAAGTGTCATGGAAATCAAGATCTGCTTTTTAGAATTTATGTTAAAGGGAATGCAGAAAGAACTTACAATTTACTAGAGTCGCAATTTTATAAAATAAATATATATGTTTGGAATTCATCAAAAAATGAGTTTTACAGATTAAATAATTCTTTATATGTAAAAGGACAAACAACACACATCAAGCTGAACCAATACAATCCAGGTATTTATCAAGTTACGGTAAATTCATCAGAACCGTTTGTTTTATCTGTATCAGAGGAATATGATCCTTTATGGCAATTAAACATAGAAGGAGCGGAGCATCTTCCAGTGCTATCAACAATGAATGGCTACTATGTGAACAAGACTGGAGAATTTGTAATAATAGCCAAGTACGGTATGAATATACCTTTTGAAGTAGGCAGATGGCTCTCTTTGTTGTTCATAATTGGAATGATAATCTTGCTAGTGCTGATTAGGTTAAAGCCACTTAATAAATGGAGGAAATATCGCTATTCATTTCATATCCATATTTTTATTACACATTGGTTGTTCAAGAAGTTCAAACATAGTTAAAAGGTTGTAACACATAAAATGAAAAACGTTTATAGGAAAAGAAATAATAATAATAACTCTCAATGATTTTTAAAATAAGCATTTTAATTTGTCTAAAATCTCTTCTTAACAACACTTAAATCAGGATGATGGACTTTAAAAGCATGGCTACAGGACTAGTAGTCTAGGTTCGAAGGCATCTGTTCCAAATATTTATGGTAAAACTCGTATTCTATGATTTTCTAAGAATTAAAAGATTACTGGTAACTATAAGAATGTAGACTTTGGATTAAGGTTATGGATTATGGGCTATAAAGTTGCTTATGTTCCAAAAGTTCATATATACCACCATGAAGGTGGAACATTAACAAAAGTTATAAAACCTAAAAAAGTTCTATATCTAGACGCCAGGAACAGAATTTATTCAGCACTTTCAATCTGCGATACAGTACACATACTTAAGACCTTACCGTTTTCTATACTTACTTCTACGGCTCTCTTGATCTTATCAGGAGATAAAGAATCTTTTAAAATATTAAAGGTTCTAAAGAGAATCGTTATGACTAGAAAAATTATTCAAGAAAGGAAAAAAGAGACGTTTAGAGATCTCATAGGACGTGTAGTGTTAATCCCAAAACCTAATTTTCCAAGACCTTTATATACATTTTTATACTTAATCTTTAAAACTCCAAAGTATTCATTTTACGCCTCTAAAGAATTCGAAATAATCATACCAAATCCATGGCAGAGCGAGTAAGATGTATTTGCAATAAAGCATGTCATGATTTTAGTGTATATGATTTGAAGATTGGCTATAATTGCATAGTGTTCATTGTATAAGGAGGTTGACCTCAATGTCTCACCCTTACGAATACCATGGCCCATTATTAAGAGAAGAGATACCTAGCTTAAAAGGAAATTTAATGCTTGATATCGGATGTGGGAAAGGTGTTTTAGGATACATGCTTAAGGCTGAGAAACATGTTAGTTATAGCGTAGGTCTAGATATATATTATCCTTATTTGAAATTTGTAAAACAACATAAAGTATATGATGATGTTGTCCTTGCTTCAGCTGATAAGCTACCCTTTAAAGCATTATCATTTGTCTTAGTATTGGCTAGCGAAGTTATTGAGCACTTACCTAAGATGCGAGGCTGGATCTTTCTCAAAGAAGTTGAGAGAGTCTGTAAATATAAGATTATTATTACTACTCCTAGAGGTTTTTGGGAGAAGGGTTTTCTGGAGGATGGATCACTTACTCAGCGCCATTTAAGTGGTTGGACTGATAAAGAGTTTAAAAGATTAGGTTATAGGATACTGGGCGTTGGTTTTAGAATTGGTAAATGGGCAATATTTTACAAGATTGCTGTTGTTCATCGATTTTCAAAATTGCGGCTTTTCTTATAGCTATAAAAGAGAAGTCAACTAAGAAAAATAATGTTGAGCTTTAATATTTTAGCAGCTCCTGCAGGATTTATTATAAGTGATAAAGCTGGTAGCGACCCGATGATAAGTTATGAGCTTCTAAGGTTACTTAGCAATAAATTTGATGTAACATTCTATGCTGTTACGAGCAAAGTCGATGTTGATATACCACTTCCTAAAGCTGTATCAATTTACGAATTGCCTGTACCGAACAGCATCATAGGACATGCAACCTTCATACTGAAATATTACTTAGTCAGTAAATCGATCACTAAGAGAGAGAAAATAAACATAATTCATCATATAACTTTTCACTATGGAGCTAATTTCAATCCATTAGCCTTATCAAATATTAATATCCCTTTTATAATTGGTCCAGCCTATTATGATCCGCCTCTTTCTTCATACTTAGTGAAGGAATTGACTGAAGAGAAAATTACTGGTAACCGCCTTATCGATGCAGTTTTGTATAAAATATTAGATTTTCATGATATATGGGTGAAAAATATATCTATAAGGACGATAGAAAAAGCGGACATGATTATAGCGGTGAATAACGCAACTAGCAGAGTTTATGCTAATTTGGTGGGCAATAAAAAGATAAGAGTAATTCCCATAGGCGTGAACATATATGATTTTCAACCCTCATTGCCTCCAAGAAATGGCGACATACTCGTCCCTGCTGCTTTAATAAAAGCAAGAGGGATTGAATACGCTATTAAAGCACTACCGAAAATACTGAAAGAGCATAAGGATGTCAAGTTACATATAGTTGGAGACGGCGTTCAAAAACCATTTCTTATTAGACTTTGTAAGCAACTGGGAATACAAAGCAATGTTTTTTTCCATGGTTATGTGAATCATAGAGAAATGAAGAATTTTTATTCATCTTGCAGACTTGTGGTTCTACCTAGTATACTTCAGAGTTTCGGAAACGTTTTACTTGAAGCCATGGCATCAGGGAGACCCTGTGTAACAACTGAAGCTTTAGGTCCTCGTGAAATTGTAATTAATGGGGAAACTGGATATGTCGTACCTATAGCTGATTCAGATGCACTAGCAGAAGCTATTAGTAGGCTACTAAGTGATTACGAGCTTTGTTACAGAATGGGAAAAAGAGGAAGGGAAATAGTTGAAGAAAAGTATAGCTGGGATCTTGTGGCTGAACAATATTACAGTGTCTACAAAAGTTTGGTATGAATCGCTTATGATTCTAAAATCTCTAAACAAGCGTAACCCAGCAAGCACAACACTACTAATCTTAACAGCTTTTTATACGGCACAGAAGGTAATACCAGGAGAGGAGAGCTTTACACGTTTCCTGCTAGATTTGATTCCGAGAATAGGCCATATGTTCAATAAGATTTATTTTTCAGCATATGCATCCCCAAGTTATTACGGATGGGATTATAAGCTCAGAGGTTGGGATGTTAATGTTAGACGTGAAAGTAGGGATATACGGCGCTATAGAGAACTCATTAACACTTATTCTCCTTCAGCTTACTTTAAATGGATTAAGCTTGAAAACGTTAACGTTACTGCAAATGGGGATTACGTAATAACTTTAAAAAATATTAAGGGCGTTAACGCTGTCAACGTTGTGTTAATGGTTCCTGAGAGTAGGCTTGAGGCGTTACGTGACTGTCTACAAGTTCTTTTAAAGGATAAGCTAATCGTATACATCGATAAAAAGTTTTATGAAATTCCAGTTCTGGTTGACCAAGAAAATGTTCCAGAAGAATGGGTTTCTCAGAACTATAATATAAGCTATCTATATGCGGTTAATGTTTATGGAAACTTATCAGTAGCTCAAACTTTCATTCCCACTAAGCCGAGATTGGCTGGTGTTGAGATCTGGATTGGGAAGTGGCCTCAATACATTCAACCAGATCTGCTTGTTAAACTAGTACCCATGGGTGATGAAGGGCCTGTTTTATCGGATGTTCTTTGCGAGGCTAAAGTTTCGCATGAAGAAGTAGGATATGGATTTACGTTTATAAAACTTAATTGTACTTTAACTGTTGGAAAATCATATGCAATAGTTTTTAGCTCACCAGGAAACTTTAGTCAGTCTTATCTACTTTATTATCCTAGAACGCCATTCACATATAGTGGGGGGTACATGCTTACATCAGAGAACGGTAAAACTTGGCATAAAAGCAATTACAGCTTAATCTTTCGTACGTACTACTATTCCGAGCCTAAACAGACTTTTAATTTGGATAAAGCGGAAAAGTCCGAGGTATTCTTGTATCGCTATAACTTAGATAATAATAGTTACATTCCAATTGAAAGTCTACCAAAGCCTAGTGAGTCTGCCGAGATCTTAAGTTTTTCAATGCCCGCTCCAAGCAAATACGTTATAACTTTAAATACCTCTAGAATGTTCGTGCTTATAGTTGGTGAGCATGATCCACTATGGACTACCAATATTAAAGGTGCATTTATTGTTCCTGTTCTTTCTACTATGAACGGATACCTTATAAATCAAACTGGTGTGATTAAAATTATTGTTGAATATTCATTAAATTATTTATATAACGTTGGAATACTTATTAGCATAGTATCGCTATCAGTACTATTTCTTTTAGCAATAATGCTTCGGTATACTTATAACAAATTTGCTGAACTGCGCATCCAAATTAAGAAGCTTCGGCGTCACTAATAAATTCCTAGCCATAAATAATAAAGGCGTGCAAAAACTTATAGGAATGAGCCGTCTTCTTACTTACGTATTTAAGAAAATGGCTGAAATCATTGAAAGAGTAAGAGGTAAAGTCTATCATCTTCATTCATATAAGTTTGGCGCTATTGAAATATGCTCTTCCCCAATACCATAGATTATTGGTAGAGATATACATGTGCCAGTAAGGAAGTTAAGCCTAATTAGTCAATACTTGAAGTTGGTGGAAGAGAGGAGTTTCTAAGTTTCGTTAGGATAAAGCCATCAAACGTATGTCTTTTTGATATTAAACCATCTAGAGAAATTGACGTAGCGGTTGAATATAATATACTTGCCTTCCATTCGGAGATAAGTCATTTGACTGTTCTCATGCGTAGATATTATTGAACACATGCTTAGAGAAAATCGACCTACATTATTTTAGAGCTTAAAAGATTTACCAAAAGAAAGGTGATAATTCACGCACAGCTTGAGGAATCTCCATTATTTATGGCTCGGATTGTGACTCGGCATATATATGTACCTTAAAGAAATTAAGTGTAGAAGGACAGAAGTCTAGTTGAGCATATAAAATTCAAAGAACCTAAATTTAGTTAAATAAAGAGGTATTTCTTCTATTAGAGTTGAAGGGTTACAAAATGTTCATTCATAGCTTGCCAGCATGTCTTTAAGACCTAAGCTTAAGATATCACTGGATTATGCTATCTCTTTTTATTGAGGAGGGATAAAGGACCTCCATACTACTTTACCTTGAAAGCTTATTAACTCTCATATATTCTTACTTAATGAGTCAAGAGTTCTTTCATGGAAATAAACAAGACCCTGGCTGTCGTTAGACCTTTTGGTCGTCATACCTTAGGAATAAGCGTTAACGAAAAGTACAGCCCTTTCGAGAAGATTAAGTACATAGGGACTAATGTTTCCTTTAATGATTGGTCATGGTTAGGATTGAAGAGGGTGGAGCTTGTACGTGTCAATGTTAGAAGACTTCAAATTGTTAAGACGTTCTTGGCTGAGTTAATTGGTTTGGAACAACATTTAAAAGACGTGAACTTCATAGATACTGCTGAGTTATATACACCGTTTAGTTATCAATGTGCTAATGCTGCTAAAAAGCTTAAAAAACCACTTGCGGTCTCTGTAATCGAGACCATACCTAAACATATCTCTTCACGCCTTCCACCATGGTCCTTTTATACTAAATACGTGATGAAGAATGCAGACCTCTTAATAGCCTTAACTAATAAAGCTAAAGAGTATTTATTATCTATTGGAGCCGATGAGAATAAAGTTAGAGTTTTACGTCAAGGAGTTGATTTATACCGTTTTCATCCTCCTATGAATAGACCCGTTAGGGATGTGGTAAGAGTACTATTTGTTAGCGTTCTATCTGAGAGACGAGGGTTGCTCGAGCTTTTAAAGGCAACTAAGATGCTATGCGATAACGGTGAAAAAGTGGAATTGTGGCTTGTTGGTGATGGACCACTGAGGCAGTTAGCTCACAACTATGCTCAGAAGTATCCAGTGAAGTTGCTGGGCTATATTCATTATAAGGATTTGCCGGAAATTTACAGACAATGTGACATCTTTTGTTTGCCTGGTAAGGATTTCTATAAGTTTGGCATTAAGATTATGGAGGATGGACAATATACGATAGCAGTATTAGAAGCAATGGCTTCCGGTTTACCGTTAGTCGTTAGTGACTCTGGTGCTTATTCTGAAATGGTTGGTTCTTATAACTTCATTGTTACTCAAGGAGATGTGAAACAACTTTACGAGTCTCTAAGGATTTTAGTTGAGGATGAAGCGTTGCGACGAAAGATCGGTGCTAGCAATAGGATGAGAGCTGAAGAGCTTTTTGATGGAAAAAAGTGTTGTGAATCGTATGCTAAAGCAGTTATGGAATTACTAGAGTAGCTTTTTAAAAAAAAGAAGAGTAAAATTTGACGACCAAAGATAATC
>Ga0167616_1000288_pt1 | contig 13494 bp, 10 predicted proteins | sample OSPB_Mat_host_9__FD_111801 | JGI IMG/M metagenome (GOLD analysis project Ga0167616, IMG submission 111801) | Extremophilic microbial mat communities from Yellowstone National Park, USA - OSPB_Mat_host_9_15 (v2) (version 2) | ecosystem: Environmental > Aquatic > Thermal springs > Hot (42-90C) >... | reverse complement strand
TCGGGGAGGCATTCATGGAAACTTGGGCGCTGCTATATAGCAGGGGTTCTACACCTTAAGGGCTCTTTTAATCCCGCTTAGCCTGTTTCCCGGCTATATACACCGCGCGGAACTTTACCCTCGAGGGTGTGGCGCCCACCGCGTTTAAGCCTTATGCGGACACCCTCCATTCGACCATGGCAAGGTTTTAATACATGTGTGCATCGTATTACATGTATGAGTGAATCCATTTCGGTGAGAATACCCGCAGAACTCGCTGAACGATTGAACGAGTTGGCCAAGACTTTGGATCGCTCAAAGACGTACATAATAACTAAGGCCCTGAGTCAATATCTTGAGGAATATGAGGATTATCTCATTGCCCTCCATAGACTGAGGGATAAAGATGATAGGTTGGTTTCAGAAGAAGAGCTGGCAAAACTAGATGACTAAGATATTTTACAAGTCTTCTGTGTCCCGCGACCTAAAAGAGATAGACCCAAACGATGTGGATAGGATACTTCATCAGATACGCAGCAGCTTAGGGAAGAATCCAAGGGCGGGTGAACCATTGCACGGCGAATTTGCGGGTCTATACAAACTAAGAGTCGGAGATTACAGGGTAATATACGCAATCTCAGGGCGAGACGTAATAGTGCTCAGAGTAGGGCACAGAAGCAGAGCATACAAAAATAATTGAAGCTCACCCCTACTGGAGGTCCAGGCATTCTCCATCGCATTTAGAGAGGCGACAAGTACATCTATATACGGATGCACCAAGCCTCATAGACCCCCCTCCAGACCGTTCATATACGCTATACCCCACTCAACCTAAGCAGGATAATCCAGAGGCTTCCCCCACGCATACGCCCCCGGACCGAACCGAAAGCTCCGCTCTTAAGATAAATCGGCAAGGGTTGACCTGTGATCACGTAGTCCCGCATGATGGAACTGCTCCGCCGAAATCATCACTTGATGTGGGGAGGGCATTGTGTTGTTCCAGGTGCAATTAGATGCGTGGTGCGAGAAATGTGAAGAATAAATAATGTTAAATGAGTTTATGCTAAAATGGTTCCATGCGTGCCCGGTTAGGAAAACCCAGTGTTTTTAGAAACCGAAGCGCATCACAGTCACTGGATGCACTCAGGAAGGCGAAGATAAAGAGACATAAGAGGGAGATGGATAACGGGAACACTCGATTACATGTTTCTGTGCGGAATAGATTGGGAGAACGGTGAGAGAGCCGGGGCTAGTCGGGAGGAAGAGAAGATAAGCCAAACAAACCAAACAAACCATCAACAGACCAACCAGACACCCAAAGCAAACAACCACAAACATAGCTACCACAACATCCTCAGCTCCCTTCACGACAACCACTGCTACATGAACAGCTACCACGACGATAACGCCTAGCTCGCAGACTTCGCCACCCATAGCGGCTTCTAGCTCCCCCTCAACTCGGACACCAACCGCTTCCCAAAGCTCTATGAATCAAGGCGGCTCAGCCTTGACTGGAGCCATCTTCCTTCTTGCAATCGTCATGGTTATCGCTCCGGCCACAACAGGTTTAATAAAAAGGGGGAGGAATCGAAGGGTGTTAATCGGACAAAATCCCTTCGTCGGACAAAATCCCTTCGAAAGGGCGTAAGAGAAATGGGCTTTTCGTGATCCACATCAAACACTTTAACACTTTTTTCGCTCGACCACGCGAATCGTGAAATTTCGCAAATCTTCTTCGATTTTTATTGTTTCAAAAAGTCCTCGTGAAAGTCCTCCACAAAGCTTTGGTGTGAAATACGTTTCCAGAAATCCCCCAGCTTCGTGCTTGTATAACCTCGTGTACCTTCCCAGTTTTTCACCCGCTAAGCAGTGAGAATCCCTTATAGAGCGCACACAGTAAGCGTGGACCCCAAATGGGTTTAGAGCGCGGTGGACGAGTGCAAAAACAGCCTTAAGCTCTTTGAGTGTGAAACCCCCGTACACGAGATTAGCGCAAACCGCATCGTAACTTTCCGGCTCAGTTTGCTCCAAAAACCGCGTAATTTCAAGCTCAACAATCTCCGCTTTTCCGATAGTGCGCACACGGCTTTTTGCCTTTGCGACCGCGGTTGGAGAGTAATCAACACCAGTCACGGAGAACCCTAACTTTAAGTAAAACTGAATATCTCTACCGGTGCCGCAGCCTAGCTCAAGCAACCGTGATGTGTGGGGTACAAACTGAGTCCACCAGCCTGAAAGAGCGCTGTTTAAGACACCAAATCTTTCGGGGTTACGCGCATACATTTCATCTGAAACCCGGGCGCGTTCTTCTAGGCTTGGTGTGCACATTAAAATTACAATAGTTTACTATGAGAAAAACGCCACGTTTCACGTGTTCAAAAATTCATGGATAATCCTACACCACAAACAAGAAATAAAGCCAATTCACTAGGCAAGCTCCGTGTGGGATCCGAGGCGACCGCGCGCAGCTTTGTTGCCTGAAGATTCACGAATGCGGCTAGCTTCTCGATTCGTCGAATGTGCGTATCGACACTACTCGTGGCGATGCTTCCAACTTCACTTAGAGGTTGAAGGAAATCTTCTGGTCTAAGTAAACGGCAACCACCGTGTGCATGCTAGGTGTGAGCGGATGATGGAATCTCTGCGTGGTACACTCTGTTATAGTCAGGTTAATTCAATAGGGCGAACCAAGATTGGACCAAACCCAGTAACCATCAAGTGAGCTAGTTGGGTGACCGCAGACACCCCCGACACCAACTAGGCGTGAAGAGAGGGGGGATAGGAGGAGGCGTATCCAATCCGGAACCTAACCCCAGCTCACGTCCTCCCCCCACCACTTGGCTAAGTGGGTGGACCACGATAAGTAAGAAAGCAAGCCACTCACTCGGCCACCAACCCACGACATCCATCCCGATAGGTCCATGCTCCATCAACCGTGGTATTCCTAATTCACTAAATACCCATCCACTTTTTGATGGATAGCGTCTTCCTCATGGTGAAAAGGTTTAGTTGCCGTAAGTGGATATTACTATTTACCTTGACTAGAACCGCGATGCTTTCGAAGAGTTGCGCCGAGCATATGGAACTCTTCGTGGCTGTGGATGATCTGTCCTACGCTTTGGAGCTCAAAGAAGCGGGGAAGACCCCCGCCGGGTTTGAGAAGGAGCTAAAGCTGGGGGTAGAGCTCTTCGGCGAGCTTGACCGCGCGTTGAAGGCATCAATCTCCCCTGAGGGATACGTTCCCCCAGCACTTGCCCCACTCATCGTGGAACTCCTAAGAGAGTCTCAGCTTAGCCCAACAGAGCTTGCGGGTGCACTCAAATCGGCGGCCGCGCATATCCTCGACGGCAATCTCTCCCCACACGACAAGCACACCCTCTACACCCTGCTTAGGGCCACGCGAAAAGTGGCCACAAGGAGCGCCGATGAGCTATTACACAGCTGAACGAAAGAACGCGGGTCTACCTTGAACTCAAATGCAACACAGCCGAACAAGACTTCAACAACATCCCAGATAACGCCTACGGGGGCGCGTTCGAGACATACGCGAGGGAGGCTCTTTTATGGTTGCATAGAAGGCTTAGTATGGCTGAGGGCCCCATAAGCGAGGAGCTCAAACGCTCAGAGCTCGCTATAGCCCTGGTAGAGTATCGCAACTTCGCTCAAAAGAGGTCCGCATTTGATTCCCATATCATAAGTAGGAGTGACCCGAGGTGGAAGGCGCTTCAGGTGTTGGTTGACCTCCTCTCGCAGCGTGTTGGTTTGGCAAGCCCAATTCCCACATTCTTCGGTGCCGAGTATTTCTCCTATGTGCCGCATAAGGGGTCACATGAGGAGCGGGAGATAAGCTTTGACTACTACACTGTGTGCGTTGACTCATCCGACTGCGCGGTGTTCTAGCCCAACGTGGCACACGAGCTTGGTCACTGCTTTCTCCGGCGGCATCGTCCTAGAGCAAATTATGGGGGAGCATGAGCGTGAGATGAGAACCCTTAGGTCCAAGGGCGTTTACTCCGACACAGTGGAGAGGAAGCTTGAAGAAGCATTCTGCGACCTCTTCTCGGCGAAGCTCTTGGGTGTAGCTTACCTATACTCATTCCTCTACAGTGTCTGGCCCATGGTGGATTCGTCGCAGAGCGAAGAGTACCCCACGCCAAGCTTTAGGCTCAGGTGCATTACCGACTTATTAGAGGTCGAGTGTCAAGACTTTGAAAAGGATTTACCGCTTTCAGACGAGTGGAAGAAGGAAGACATCCGCTGGGCGCTTGAAGACTTCGTCGAAGAGGCGCGAAAACAGGTTCCGATTGGTCCGAAGCGGCTGGTTGAGCTCTTCTGCGAATCTTGGAGAAGGGTCGCTAAAAAGGAGTCGGGGGAGTTTAGGGGAGCGCTTCTAGAGGAGTCGAACAGCATAATGGAGGAGTTACTAGAAGGGGGTTCCGTGTCTCCTCACACCTAGGCTCAGCTCGTAGGCAAGCTCATCTGCAATCTTCAGAGGTGCGGGAAGCGAATACCTCTTCCTAGGGCTTCCATAGTTCAGGTGGCACAACTTGTAAGCATCAAGCGCCACGCTCTGAGTGTTTACATTTCCCATAAGCACCGTAACCTTAAGCGTCAATGGCCTCGGTGTACCACCCACACCCCCATCCTTCCCCGTGGTGGAGAGAACAATCGTTTGATCGTCGAGAAGATAGTAGTCGCCTGAAAACGGTTTCTTTACTATTCTCTCAGATTTCCTGAAGATGCGATGCGGTGTATCCTTTTTAACTTCAACCAGCGCCACCACTTGGTACTGCGGATAGGCTCTGAGAGCGTCCACCAGCGTACGCCTCTCGTTTAGTGGCATATCTCCGTCCCTCAGGAAGACCAAGCCATCACTATTAGGCGCGAAGCTTCTCGCTAAGTCTAGACATTTTTTAATCGCCTCTCTGCTCAAGCCTTCACCTGAGCTGATGGCACCCTGCTCAACCCTGAAGCGACCTGTAGCCTCATAGATAACACTCATCACCCAGTTCTGGGTAAGGGCACGCCCAACATCCACAGCCAGATAGCAACAGTAACTCAACGAATCGCTCAGAAGTTAGGTAACCCCTCCTAGCCTTGCGAACATCGAGGAAAGCGTGTTCTCAAGGATACCATTTTTTCCCGAGTTGAGTGCTTCCCTTACTTTTTTAAGCGAAACACACTTAGAGGTGATGTGTAGCTCGCCACACGCGTTGGTAAGCTCATTATGCACTTCCTCTTCACTCCCTTCTGGTAGGAGTACAAGGCACATACAACCTCGCGCACCACTAACCTCAACGCTACTTCTGAGTTGCTCCTTTGCGGCTGTAAGCTTATACTCGAGAATCACGGGTTTATCATCAAGTGATACCGGATACCGTTTTTCCGCATACGTCCTAAGTTCTCTGTAAAGGGATAGGGCTAGCTCTTTTTGACCCCCAGTGTAAATAAACACCTTGGTAACGAGCGATGGCTCGAGGAAGCCGTAAGCTAGGTCTTTGTACGCCAGAGGGGCATTGGTCACGCCTTTAACCGTTTTGAGCTTCAGTCTCTCAAACTTCCCCGAACGGGTGCATATCATCAGGTTAAATCTGAGTTCCACGTCTCCCACCGCTAAGCGGTCGAAGCCGAACGATTTTATATAAGATTGGATCTCCCGCCATCTATTAGCAGCCGGAGAATCAGATCCGTCTACCTCAAGAGAGAGGTGGCTGTACTTCCTAACTATCCGGTTAGGAACTTCGTCCACGCCCGCTACCAAGTGCATGTATTGGGGGGCAAAGTAGAATCCCTCCTCCGGCATTAGCGCTGGCTGAGTCTCATCTAACGCCACGTGGTACTTGGCCTTAAGATACTCGGCCACGGTTTGTTGCACACCCTCCTTTGCCTTGTCAAGCGGTATTTTACTGATTGGACGCGTATCGTAGTCTACGATTACCACATCCCTTTTTAGCAGGGAGTAGAAGAAGTGAACTCCCTTGGACTCCTTGCCGCGCGACCCGAGGCTGCTTCTGTGTGCCCCAATCTTCTCTCTAAGCCAATCAAAGCCCTCCTTCTTTATTTTATCCAGCGCAGATTCCCTGTGAATATAGTGCGCGTTTACATCCAGCGTAAGCGTGGTCGTCCCATCTGAAAGCACCTCGTATCTAAAGGTGAAGCCACGAAATATTTTGAGGTCGCAGCCTGTACACTCCCACTCGAGATCCTCCGCCTTCATTTCAGATAAGAGAAATGATACTCTTTGTTAGTGCAAACACTTGTACTTTACGAAGTTAAGATATTGAAAATAATCAACCTGTGGTACTTATGATGCGCGTAGCCTTTCAAGTTTGATGGGTTACGAAGGTGTTCTACAAATCGGGGTTGTCATGTTCTATCTCCAAGCATAAATGTGGTCTAATTTACCGATACGTTGTCTGCTAATTAAGGAATTTAGCTCTTAAGCTTTGGATATAGATGGGAAAGTGGTACGCCATCTCCATTCTCTTCTTACACATTGGCACGTGGTCGCCAAATCTATAAGTCGCCTACCTGAGACATTTAGATGCCATCTAATACCTTTTTCGATATCTTTATTTATCCACTGTAATTCAGTAGTAGGTGCCTAAGAAATTATGCTATAATAATCTGTTTGTGTTACTGATTGGGGTTGGGGTGAGTATTGAATTTGGGAGGTTCAGTAACGCCACTAATTGGTGGACGAATTTTAGCTAGGGTGCTGGAAGCGCTGGGTTTATCTCAGATAAAACCAAATCCGACTGCGCTTAGCTTCTCTTCGAAATATGCGGGTCAGAGTTGGCGTGGGTACTTTTTCAGCACAGCGGCACCAGTCTTTCTGATTGAAGCTAATAGTTCGAATCTGACTGAAATACGTGAGTTTGCGGGTGGTATAGGGGCCACGAGTTTTCTTCTTATCTTCTCAACCACATCAACCTGTTACCTTGTAGTTAAGCAACCGGGTGCATCCGGTTCGAAGGAGTTGCTGATATACCCTATTCGTTCCACAATGGACCTCGAACGCCTGATAACGGCATCAAACGGATTAACACTCACCGATAATGAACTTATGGCGGCGGCTTCATTGAGCAGGCTTTATGAGAGGCTGTCGCAGGGTGCTGAGAGGCACTACATTAACCGTGGCCTATTCTCTGCCCACTACCTTGATGAAAGATTTTTCAAAAGCTTGGAGCGGAGGGGGCGCAGGGTTTCGGAGGAGGCCGCGAAACTCTTTGAGAAGCTTTCAGGTAACTTAGTTGGGCCACATACATCAACAATTCTCGAGTCTCTTGGATATGTTGTTGAGCCATTGGATGACCCATCTTTAGCTACTGTAAGGTATTCGCTTGGGTTTTCAGGCCTCAAACTTGACGGGTGTGTCCTGGTAGTTACAAGGGCTGAGACACTTGACTATAGGAGTGGTGGAAATGTGGCTCCAAGCTATGTTGCGGTGTCCGCTCTTCGGTCAAAGAGGTGGGTGTTCCTTACAAACGGCTCAACCTGGAGGCTATACTCTTCATTGGTCGCATCGCCGAGCACAGATTACTTCGAGGTGGACTTGTCGAATGTAACAAGTGAAAAGGATCCCAGACTGGGATACTTCGTCGCCCTTTTCTCCCCGAGGAGTATTATCCCCTCTAGTGAAGGTAAAAGTGTCCTTGATGAAGCGTTTGAGGAGAGCCGTAACTACGCGAAGAAATTAGAGGATAACCTACGCTCCAAGGTGTTCGACGGCCAACTATTCCTTAACCTAGTGCGCACGGTACTTGACTTCAATCCCTCTAAAAAGTATTCGGAACAGGAATTAGAGCTTGGAAAGACAGCCGCCCTTAAACTACTCTACCGGATCCTTTTCATACTTTACGCCGAGGCAAGAGAGCTACTTCCCGTTAAGAACAAGGCGTACTCTCAAATCTCACTTGAAAACCTAAGAAAGAGGCTGGCCTCCTTGGAGGCCAGTCCAGAAACAAGTGAGGCATGGATAAGCCTCCAAAACCTGTTCCAAGCAATAAGTATGGGGAGCCCCACCCACGGCGTGCCCGAATACGATGGTGAACTCTTCCAAGCGGATCCCTACCTCGACGGCCTTACGCTAAAGAACAAATACTTGGTAGCTGCCCTCAAAGACCTTATGGAGGCGGAGGGAGGGTTGGGAGTGGACTATGGGAGCCTTGGTGTACGCCACTTAGGTTCAATATATGAGGCGCTCCTACAGTACTCCGTCCGACAAGCGGACCGAGAACTCGTCATCTACGAAGACAAACTCTTAGAAGCCGACTACGCGGCCGATCAGAAGCAGAAGCCCAAGGGATACGTGGAGAGAGGGGCGCTATACCTTTCAGTCCACGGTCTTGAAAGAAAACTAACAGGGAGCTATTATACTCCCGACGAACTCGTGAATTTCCTAGTAAAGCAAGCATTAGAACCCCACTTCCAGAGGCGACGCCAAGAGTTTAAAAATCTGCTTGAAGCTTACTGAACATGTAGTTCTGACGCCCAACGCGAAGAGCTCGCCCGGCAAATGGAGGATGAGCTTCTGGGAATCAGGGTCCTAGACCCCGCTATGGGTAGCGGACACTTCCTTGTGGCCGCGGTAAACGAGATAACACACTGGGTAATCGGTGCTCTAAGAGAGAACTCGGACGCACCACTCAACGAGAAGATAGAGGAGATGCGCCACGAAATAATCGAGAACCAGAAGCTAAGCGGTGTCGAGATCGACCCGTCACTACTTACAGACACCGTGATCCTGAAGCGCATGGTGATGAAGCGATGCGTCTACGGAGTCGAGCTCAACCCCCTCGCAGTTGAGCTAGCGAAACTCTCACTGTGGCTCGACTCATTCACAATAGGAACACCGCTCACATTCCTCGACCACCACATCAAGAACGGCGACTCACTCATCGGACTACCACTGAAGAATGTGAACAGAGAGTACAAGAGAACACTCGAGGACTTTTTCCAAGAAGCCACAGAACTAGCGCAGCAACTAAAAAGTGGTGTAAGTATGCCCCCAGACATAAGCCTCAAACAAGTGAGAGAAAGTAGAAGAATATACAGTGAGCAGGAAAACAGAACCAAACCCTATAAACAGCTACTAGACATCGCCGTAGCACGAATAATCGACCAAAAGATTGCGAAAACACTCCCACAAGGCCCACACCTGGAGAGAATCCTCTTAAACGACGTACAAAACACAGGTGCAGCCGAGGCCCTTCAGAGAGCTATTGAACTGGTAAAAAAGTATACACCGTTCCACTGGGAGCTAGAGTTCCCAGACGTATTCGCACCCAATTCCAACGTGGGCTTTGACGTCGTGCTAACAAATCCCCCATGGGACGCTGTTAAACCCGAGGATGACGACTTCTTCAGCGGCTATCTCCCAGACATACGCAAAGTTACAGGCAAACCTGAGAAGAAGAAAATGTTTAACAAGCTGCTTGAAAACCCCGAGATTAAAACACGATACGAAGACTACCGCAAGACAATAGAGCATAAGGTGACCTTTTACAGGAGCTCGGGCGAATACGGCATGCAGGGGAAGGGTGACACCAACCTGTGGAAACTCTTCCTTGAACGAGCCGTGAAACTACTCTCAAAGCAGGGCACAATCGGCGTAGTTCTACCCTCAGGCATAGTAACAGATGAGGGGGGAAAAGAACTCCGTGCAACACTCCTCGAAAAAGGAAGAATAATTGCACTATACGAATTCGAAAACAAAAACGGAATATTCCCAGATGTTGACAGTCGTTCTAAGTTTGCTTTGCTTGTTTGGGAGGCTGGCTCCGCTTCGGAGGCTTTCCCAGCTGCCTTCTACCTCCACTCTCCTAGTGCGCTTGAGGGCGTCGAGGAGCAGGAGAAGTTCTTAGAACTCCCCAAAACACTCATAAGGGTCTGCTCACCCGAGACGCTCTCCATACCCGAGGTTCGCAGCCGACGCATACTCGAGGTTTTCAAGAAACTCTATTCAAGACACCCACTACTATCGGATGAAAGCAAGGGGTGGACGGCCACCCTGTTAAGCGAGCTTCACAGAACGAATGATAGTGATCTTTTCGAGGTGGGTGGGAGTGGGTGGCCGCTTATAGAGGGCAAGCATTTCCATCAGTTCGTTCCAGATTATGGGAAGCCGGAGTTCACTGTTAACCCCGAGTTAGGCATTATGCGTGTTTCCAGGCATAGGGAGCTTGGAACACATGCAAGAGAGGTGCATGAGGTACCCAGACTCGCGTTCCGCAATGTCGCAAGAAGTACGGATATACGTAGTATGATAGCCTGCTTAATCCCGCCAAAATCATTTTCTCCCAATAGTGTAACCATTGTGTTACCCAAGGTGGAGGGCGAGTTGGCTCTGGGAAGCGGTTTCATTAGGCTCTCCGCTTATCTTGCTGGAATATTCAATTCTTACGTGTTCGACTTTTTGGTGCGGCAACGGGTTTCAGCTAACCTGAACTTCTTCTATGTGTACCAGACGCCTGTCCCCGCCGACTACTCTTCAGAGCTCGGCGCGGAAATTGCTCGGCTTGCTGCGAGGTTGAGTTTTTGCGATGAAAGGTTTAGGTGGGCAGCGGAGACTGTTGGCTCAAAGTGGGGGCCTCTGAGTATGAGGGATAGGGTGTGGCTCACCGCTAAGCTCAACGCTCTTGTGGCGAGGCTCTATGGTTTGACAAAGGAGGAGCTTAATGTAGTACTCTCTTCCTTTGGGGGCTTCGAGGAGGATGAGAAAATACTTGAGTTGCCTGCTCAGTTCGAGTGGAGTGATGACCTTATGCGCAGGTTTAATGGGGAGGTCAGAAAGAGAGTGCTCGAATTCTTCGATAAAACATAGGAGTGGCTTGAAGGTGTATGCTGGAGGTTGGCTGGAAGTGTGCTCGAAAACTAATAGTAGATGCAAGTCTAGTGGTGAGCGTCTTTCGTGTTCGGACTGCGGGGGGCTTGGTTATCTTGGAGCTTTGGTGTGCGATTACCGTGTGCACCCGCGGTGTTGTGGAATCAACTGTTTGGATAGTCACCTTCCTGCATATGTGAACTGTGATGTGGGGAAGGTTGGCGTGGCAGGTGATGGGTATCTGTATTATAGGAGATGGGTGCACATTACCCTCATTATTAAGGGGAAGGGGACTCATGGTGAGTTCTTTGTTATATGCGCAACCCTCGGTATGCTTCGTGTATTAGAGCTTGGCGTGCCTAAGGGTCCTGTGGTGATGCGTCGATGGTATAAGGTATGGGTGGAGTGCTGGTTGATGCCTACCGCATGTTTAGCCATGCTCTGGCGAACTTTGCTCGCATGTGTCTTTTGTTTATGTTCACGTTTGGGAAGAATGTGGATGTTGGTCTTTCCGAGATTTTACGGGTGGATGTAGGCTATGGGTCCTAAGAGGGGTATAATTGATAATGTGTCAGACGGATATAGTCTTGCCGACTTTCTAGTGGAGAAGCTTGGGGTAAGCCGTGTGGATGAGCTTGATATAGCTACTGGTTATCTTAATGTTAGTGGTTACGCCCTAATCAGGGATAGGCTTAGGAAGGCGGTTGAGAGCGGTTCGTTCAGGCTTCGATTGCTCTATGGGCAGGAGACTCTTCCTAGTGGTCAGGATACTGATGAGTTGTCTTTGAAAACTGAGCTTGAAAACGCGCCCGTGTCGGCTAGCTACGCGGCCCTCGTGGACGACTTTATTAGTTTCTTGAGGAGGAGCAATGTTTTTGTGAGACGTAATAGGGAGCGCTTCAGCCACGCCAAGTGTTATGTGTTTGGGAGCGATGATGCGGCCGTTGTGGGCTCGAGTAACTTTACCGCTAAGGGTCTTAAGGGTAATGTTGAGTTGAATGCTGTGCTTTATCAGCCTGAGATGGTGAGGGCTGTTAGGGAGTGGTTTGATAGGCGTTGGGCGGATGCTGAAGATTCAAAGGGGGAGCTCATCGAGCTTCTCCAAGAGTCGAAGTTTGGGTTACCGCTCGACCCCTACACGTTCTACATGAAATTCCTGTACGAATATTATAAGCCGAGGCTAAAGGACTTTGAATCAGAGACGCACCACGTGCTCGAGCTTGCGAATTTCCAGAAGGAAGCTGTGAGAAGCGCTCTACGTATACTTCGCAGATTTGGGGGCGTTATGATTGCGGATTCTACGGGACTCGGCAAAACCTATGTGGCCACAGAGATCTTAAGACAACTTGTATCCGTAGAAGGTAAGAAGGCGCTTGTTATAGCCCCAGCACAGGTTCTTGAAACCATATGGGAAGTAATATTATTCGATCAGAGTATAAAGACCAAGAATGTAACATTGGAGAGCACGGGTACGCGGAGCTTTGTACCTGAAGAGTATCTCGACTATGATGTGGTGCTCATAGACGAGAGCCACAACTATCGTAACGCGAACACTAACAGGTTTTCAAAGATTATGAGGGTTTTAAGCGGTGGGAAACGAAAGCTTGTAATACTTATGAGTGCCACCCCTGTTAATAACAGTCTCTTTGACCTATATAATCAGCTCTCGCTTATCACTGCGGGGGACGACACCTATTTTGCGTCACTTGGAATAAGGGATATGCGCGAGGTATTCTTAAAGGCCGAGAGGAAGGGGCTAGAGCATGGGTTACTCGATATATTGAGGCTCCTAGATGAACTCGTGGTGCGTAGAACTAGGAGATTCATTAAGGAGAACTACCCTGACGCTGAAATAAATGGGCGGCCAGTAACTTTTCCTGAGAGAACGCTTGTAAAAGTGGAGTATAGTCTGACGAGTATATTTGGCTCGCAAATATATGAACAAGTGGTTAAGACAATAGAGAATTTACATATGGTTCCATACCGACTGGATTACTATAGGAGAACTGTGAGTGTGGAAGATAAGGATAAGGCTGAGCAGCTCGCGGTTTTGCAGCAGTTCAACCTTCTTAAACGCTTCGAGAGCAGTGTTGAGGCAATTAGGCAGAGTGTGAAAAGGCTCACACGCTTCTATGAATATTTTGAGAAGACGCTTAGAAGTGATAAGATACTCACCCCCGACGACTTCCGAGACCTTCTCTCAACACTCGAAGACTCGGAAGCAGAAGATGAAGAAAAATTCTACGAAAAAGCTATGTCATTAAAACTTCTGAGGATTGGTGCCGACTATGATAAGCAGTCTATGTTGGCGGATCTCAGGGAAGATTTGGGAAAGCTCAGATACCTTTCACAGTCTCTTGAAGCCATTAAGCCCTGGGCTGACCGCAAGCTCATCGCTCTTAAGGAGCAGTTAGCTAAGGACAGGGTGTTTGATGTCGACGGTAAAAAGGCGGTTGTATTTACACAGTTCATTGATACGGCTAAATATGTGTATGGACAGCTGGAAAAAGACCTAGTTGATAAACGTGTAGCGTTAATCACAGGGGAAACCGATCCTCAGACGCGCGCGAAAATTATGCGGCTGTTCGCGCCCAAGTCTAATCCCTCCAGCAGTCCCGTGGATGCCGAGTACGATATTCTCGTCAGCACAGATGTTGTGGCGGAGGGACAGAACCTGCAGGACTGCAATT
>Ga0167616_1000283_pt1 | contig 13681 bp, 10 predicted proteins | sample OSPB_Mat_host_9__FD_111801 | JGI IMG/M metagenome (GOLD analysis project Ga0167616, IMG submission 111801) | Extremophilic microbial mat communities from Yellowstone National Park, USA - OSPB_Mat_host_9_15 (v2) (version 2) | ecosystem: Environmental > Aquatic > Thermal springs > Hot (42-90C) >... | reverse complement strand
GTCTGTATCAAATACAAAGAATCCATAAGGATCATCTTCTATAATTAATATATCATATTTATTTGCAATTTCTATTAGTTGTTTTCTTCTATCATCGCTCATAATAACTCCTGTTGGATTATGTGCTGTGGGATTCGTATATATAGCTTTGATTTTTCCTCCATTATTAATTGTTTTCTTAATATTAAATTCAAGGTTATCTATTATCAATCCATCTTCATCAATATTAGTCGGAATTGCTTTGGCGTTAACAAATTTTATTGCATCAAGAGCGCCAGCAAAAGTTGGGGATTCAACTACTATATAATCTTTAGGATTTAATATAGAAAAGAAGGTATAATAAATGCTAGACATACCGCCAGGAGTGAGTATAAGTTCATCATCTTCATTCTTGCTTATTCCTTTATTAGCTAAATATTCACCTATTGTTTTTTTCACATAGCTTAGTCCAGTTGCTGGAGTGTATTGTAAAGCTGCTTCGCCTTCATTAATTATAGATTCATGCAAAATCCTTGCGATTTTCTTATGCTGTATTGGTTCTGACCCAGGATACCCAAATGCCATATTTATCTTGATATCAGCATTTAGCATCTCATAGATGTCCAATTTTAGCACCATCTTTTTGTAGTTGGAAAAATGGTGGTATATAATTTTTATTTAATTTTTGCTTAATAGATTAGATTAAAATAAACAATATAATTAAAATAATTATTAATAATTATATTTTATTTAATTTAGGTATACCCAATAAATATAATCCTTCTCCAAGAGTATTTTTAATTAATTCAACTAGTAAAGCCTTTCCTTCCTTAATTCCATAATCATTTTCTCTTATTACGCTGTCGTTCTCATACCATTGATTAAATTGGTCTGATAATGAGACTAAATAACTTACTAGATCTTCTGGCGATAAATCATCAGCTGCTTTCGCTGAAATTAATGGGAACTTAAGAGTTTTTATTAGCATTGATCTTCTTAATTTATGGTTAACAGTTTCATTTTTGATTGCATCGTAATTTATTTTACCATGCTTTTCTAATATATTTAATGCTCTTACATAAGTATATTGTAGGTAAGGACCGCTATTTTCTCTTAAGTTTAGTGCCTTGTTTATGTCAAATGTTAGCGGTTTCATTGCGTTCAATTGAATCATTGAAAACCTTAATGTACCAACTGCAATTTTTTCCGCTATTTCATTTGCAACATCATTGTTTATATTTGGATTTCTATTTTTTAGCTCTTCTATAGCTTTATTTTTGATATCTTCTAACACTTCATCAAGGGTAACATATTCGCCTCTTCTTCCATGCATTGCTTTTCCTGGAAGCCTAACAATTTCATAATCATAGTGAATTAAATTTAATGCTTCTTTTTTAAAACCAAGACCTAGCAATGCAAGCCTTATTTGCAATTGAGGTAATCTTTGATCTGCTCCTATTACATTAATAACTTTATCCGCATTCGTTTCATTAAATTTGTAAATAGAATATGCGATATCTCTTGTTGTATATAGTGTTGATCCATCACTCCTTCTTAATATTAGAGGAGGTAATTCAAAGCCTTTAGGTAAATTTATTATTTTTGATATTTTTTGATCTTCTTTTACTAGGTCATTTATTATAGAAGGGATGTCTAGGGCATCTGCATCTTTGAATTTTGTAAAATATTTATTATTTTTTGCTAAATTTATTACTCTATCAACTAATCCATTCCATACTATATCGCTTTCCCAATCCCAATTATCAAAATTGATATCTAGCCTATTTAATGTCTCTATGAATCCATTTAAAACGCTCATTGTCATAGATCTAATTAAGCTTTTCTCAGGCTCTAAACCTTTTTCATAATTTATCATTATGTTAGAAATTTCTTTTTCTGGATCGTTTAATGCATTTAAGCCAGAAAAAAGCTTATCAAAGAGATTATCAGGATCTTGAGATTTAAGTCTTGTTAAAACAGTTGCAAGTTTCTCAGCTTCCTCAATATTATTTTTCTTTTTGGCATTTAACGCATCCAAGGTTGTGCTAGAAACAGCATATACCCACCCTACTAATTTATCGGGTTTTACATTGATTTTCTTGGATAATTCCATAGGGTTTTCATTAATTGTTTTAAATCCAAGTGCAGCTATAACAACTTGTCTTCCCATATCGTCTATATAAAATCTTCTATTAACTTTATGCCCCCTAGCATTTAGAAGTCTTGAAAGTGTATCTCCAATGCATGTATTTCTTGCATGACCCATATGTAAAGGATGTATAGGGTTTGCGCTAGTATGCTCAACAACTATGCTTAATTGCTTTTCTGATTTCTTTGTTTTTATACCTCCACCATTTTTTATATAATCTGTAATCTTCTCAAATAATTTCACTTCATCAAATTTTATATTTAAAAAACCAGAAATCAGCTCTATATTAACTATTTTTAAATTTTTACTGTTCAGGCTATCATAAATTTTCAAAACTATACTCTCTGGGTTATTTAAAAATCTTTTTATAGGAAAAGAAAAATCTGCATATTCTTCTTTTACAGGTTCCATTAAGAATCTGAATACTTCTTCTTGGTTAACTTTTATTTCGTTTGATATTGTTTCTGCTATTGTATCTACAATCTTTACAAATGGATTATCCATTTCCTATTCCTCTTGTTTTAATTAAATTATAGTAGATATAAATGTTACCTAAATTTTATTTTACAATTTTGATATTAATTTTTTAACTTTTAAATTAATACAATTCTATACTATTTTATTTATGATATATAGAAACGAATATATAGGTGCACACTTAATGTATTATTTTAGGAGATATGTGCACAGGCGATAACATATGAGCTTATTGCAAAACATACTAAATCCGACGGGTACACTAACTTTAGCTTCAATAATTTTCATATCTTATGTTTTGGGGATATTGCATGGAATTACACCAGATGAACATACATGGCCTATAACATTTAGTTATGCAATAGGAAAATACAGTGTAAAAGGGGGGTTACTCGCAGGTTTACTGTTTTCTTTGGGTTTTACTCTACAAAGGGCATTTTTAACAACTATAGGTTATATTGGGCTAGCAAAAATTTATCAAGTCTATAACTTAGATGGTCCTGTTTACATAACTGTAGGAATATTAATGGCAATTGCAGGATCATATGTTTTACATGGCAAATACATACATATTCATCTTATTCCGACTCATAGACATACTGAAGAGGCAGAGAGAGTTGAAATACCTAAGGATGTTCCATTAAAAATGACTATTGTTCATGGATTAATAGCGGGTTTTGGATTTGGTGCATATGCATCTATAATTACTTTTATTTTAGCCCCTAAAGTACCATCATTAATATATGCCCCGTTACCAGGTGTATTTTTTGGACTAGGAACTATGACAATGCAAATTATTTTGGGAGCGTTCTTTGGAGGAGTAATGAGAAAAATGGGCTATAGTGAAAATGATATTAAATTCGTTGGGAGCAAGACAGCAGGAAGCACACTATATTATGGAGGAATAGCATTCTCATTAATAGGCTTATTAATTATATTTATGCCATCAATAGATGACTTTGCAATATCAACAGGTCTTTCAATACCAAATTTAAATGCAATAGATATAGGGTTTATACTTGTAATTTTTGTAGTTGGAGCGATAGGGATAGGTAGTTTAGTTAAAACAATCTATGATTTAAAGAAAGGTAGGCTAAAGGTTATGGACAGGAGTTAATTAATAATTATTTTAATTGATGGACTTTACAATATTAGCAAATACTTTTGGTAAAACAAAAAATTAATTTTCTACCTGTATGTGTATATTTTGTGAGGATTAGAGAGGGATTAAAGATTGCAGCATAAAAAATTATATAGGATATATTTTACGGAATTCAACGATGAAAACTTTAAAAAAGTCGTAGATATTTTAAAAGAAAAATACAATTCTCAAGTGAACGTAATGAAATCAAATGTGATAGATGAATTTAGGGCTATCGAACTTTATTTTGATAATGATTCATATTTAAATGAAATAAAGAGCTTAGTTACATCATTAACTGGATCTCAATATGTTAGGGTTGATTTTATAGACACAGCTAGGTGATGATTAAATTGATAATAGATGACAAGTTATCAAAAGAGAAATATAATCAAAAAAGCATAGAAGAATGGGTTATGAATTATTGGAAAGATAAAGAAATATATAAAAAAATAAAAGAAAAAAGTAGTAAATCAAATAAGAAATTCTATTTTTTAGATGGACCACCTTATGCGAGTGCAAAAACAATACATGTAGGAACACTTTGGAATAAGGTATTAAAAGATACTTTGTTAAGATATTATAGAATGAAGGGGTTTAATGTATGGGATAAGCCAGGTTTTGATACCCATGGATTACCTATAGAAGTCCAGATAGAAAAAAAGCTAGGTTCTAATAATAAAAAGGATATAGTTAATAAAATAGGAGTTGACAATTTTATAAACAAATGTTTAGCATTTGTAAAAGAAAATATTAATGCAATGACAAAAGAGTTTCAAGAAGTAGGAGTTTTTATGGACTGGGAAAATCCGTATTTAACTTATGAAGATTCATATATAGAATCTGGATGGTATTTAATAAGAAAAGCGTATGAAAAAGAACTTCTGTATAAAGGGAAAAATGTATTGCATTGGTGTCCTAGGTGCGAGACCACATTAGCTGATTATGAAGTCTCCGAATATAAAGAGCTGGAAGATCCATCTGTTTATGTTAAGTTTAAAGTTAAGAATGAAGAAAATACATACTTACTAATATGGACTACGACTCCATGGACTTTACCAGCTAATGCATTTGTCATGGCTCATCCAGATATAGATTATGTTATGATAGAAGCTAACGATGAAAAGCTTATATTGTCTAAAGAAAGACTGAGTAAAGTTATAGAAGAATCTAAAATAAAAGAATATAAAGTAATCAAAGAGTTCAAAGGAAAAGAACTAGAAGGGATGGAATATATACATCCATTGGAAGATTTAGTAAAGGCTCAAAAGGAGCTTAAGAAATACCATAAGGTTGTAATGGCCTCAGAAGCAGTAGTTAGTGGTGAAGGTACTGGTTTAGTGCACTCTGCTCCTGGGCATGGAGAAATTGATGCAATTGTAGGGAGCAGAATAGGAGCTCCTTTGATAAGCCTAGTTAATGATCAAGGTTTTATGGTTGAGGATGCAGGGAAATATGCTGGTTTATATTTTAGAACTGATGCAAATAAGGAAATATTGAAAGACTTAAAGGAAAAGGGGGCACTTCTGCATCTGGGCAAAATAAAGCATAGATATCCTGTATGTTGGAGATGTAAAACGCCCCTATTATTAAGAGCTACAGAGCAATGGTTCATAAAGGTTTCTAAAATAAAGGATAGGCTAATTAAGGAAGCTAATAATGCTGAATGGGTTCCTACATGGGCAAAGGACAGATTTATGAATATTGTTGGTAATGTTAGGGATTGGGTAATTAGCAGGCAAAGATTTTGGGGAATACCATTACCCATATGGGAATGTGAAAATTGCCATCATATAGAGGTTGTAGGAAGTTTAGATGACATATTAAGATTGAATGGTAAAAGACCACTTAATATGCATAGGCCATGGATTGATGAAGTTATATTAAAATGCCCTAAATGTGGGGGCCAAATGAAGAGAGTCAATGATGTATTAGATGTTTGGTTTGATAGTGGAATAGCATTTTATGCAAGCTTAAATTATCCTAAAAACAAAGATCTATATGAAAGCTTGTCCCCAGCAGACTTAATATTAGAAGGTCATGATCAAACAAGAGGATGGTTTTTCAGCTTATTGAGAAGCGGTGTCATAGGATTTGATAGTGTACCATACAGGAGAGTATTATTGCATGGATTTGTATTGGATGAACAAGGAAGAGAAATGCACAAGTCTGCGGGTAATTATGTTTCTTTTGAAGAATTAATCTCAAAGGTATCAAGGGATTTAATTAGACTTTATGTATTGCAAAATACTACATGGGAAGATTTAAAGTTTTCATGGAAAGGAACGGAACAATTATCTAGGAATTTCACAATAATATGGAACGTATTTTCATTTGCATCAATGTATATGAGTTTAGATAAATTTGATCCAAAGAATAATAAACTAGAGGAACTTCCATTAGAAACAGAAGATAAATGGCTCTTATCTAGATTAAATAACCTGATAAGAAGTTTTAATAAATATTATTCATCCTTAGAGGTTCATAATGCTGCAAGATTAGTTATAGATTTCATAGTTGAAGATGTGAGCCATTGGTATTTAAAGCTTATAAGGAAAAGAGTTTGGGAAGATGAAGATACCCCTAGCAAGAGAGCGGCATATGCAACGCTTTATTATACTTTAAAGAATTGGCTATTGCTATCAACACCTATAATACCTTTCATTAGTGAATATCTGTATCAAAAGTTTGTAAAACCAGCAGAGCCAGATTTGCCTGAAAGTGTATCATTATTAGAAATTCCTGATGCAGATTTAAGTTATATAGACGAAAAGCTTGAGTCAAAAATGGAATTAGCTAAGAAAATTATAGAAAATACTTTATCAGCCAGAATGAAGGCAGGAATTAAAATAAGGGTACCAATAAAAAGCCTTATAATTTCGACGCATGAAAATGGTGTGAAAGATACAATTAATGAAATGGAAAATTATATAAAAGAAATGGCAAATGTAAAGGATATACAAGTGGTTGGACAAGAATTTTTTGAACAAGCTAAAATATACAAACTTGAGCCAAATTATAAAGAGCTCGGTCCTTCTTTCAAGAAAATCTTACCTATAATAATTCAAGAGGTTAAAAACAAAGAAGTAGAAGTTGGACAATCTTTAGTAAAAAACGGTTACTATGAATTAAACATAAATGGACAAGAAGTTAGGTTAGAAACTAAGCATTTCAAAATACAGGCTAGTTATCCAGAATGGTTGGAAGTATCGGAATCAGATATTGGAGTTATAGCAATTGATAAAAGAGTGAGTGAAGAGGAGCAAAGTGAAGGATTAGCAAGAGACGTTATAAGAAGAATTCAATATATGAGAAAAGAACTAGGCTTAGCCGTAGATGCTTATATAGAAACATGGATTAAAACTGATGACAATGAGTATTTATCTAGTATTAAAACCTTAGAAAGTTATATTAAAAATGAAACGAGGAGCAAATCAATAAATTATAGCGATCCACCAGGTGATTCCTATTCGAAAGAATGGGAGGTAGAAGAAAAACGGATAACAATAGGAATAAAGCTAAAGCAGTAATACATCCAAGTGAACTGCATTCATATTTTTATTGCCCGAGAGTTTTTTTCTTTGAAACGCATATAAAGAAGAAAAAAAGTATAGTAAAGAGAATTCGATTGTTTTTTGGTACAATTTTTCATTATACTTTTAGGTTAAGAGATTTAATAAAGAAATATTCTTACGAAATACCTATAGAAACAGATTTGGGAAACTTAATAATAAGGGGTAGGCCTGATGCATTTAAGATAGATAAATCATCTGCATATATTATAGAAAGGAAAAGTTCTAAACCGCCATATAAAGGAGCTTGGATTAGCGATATTATGCAAGCAGCTGCATATAGCATAATATTAATTAAGGAAAAGAATTTAAAAGAGGCTAAAATAGAAATAAGGTATCCAAATAAATCAAAAGTATTTGATTTAAATTCTGAAATTGTTTCAATGCTTATGAGAGCTTTAGATGAGATGCTTTTGGTAAAATACAATAAAATATTGCCGTATGCAAAAAGAGGTAATAGATGTAATAGTTGTCCATATAAAAAAGAATGTTTTTTGCTAGATGAGGGGTTGGAATTAGAAAGACAAGAATTATTTGAGCCAGGAAACTGGATAGAAAATCTTAATTTAATATATTAATATTGTTTATATCTTAGCAACAAATATATTGTCTTTATCTCTTATTATTTTTGCTTTTACATTCAAACCATTAATTTTTTCATTGGATATAACAGAAATTACTCTCATACAATTTTCATCAACACCTAAATATTCGTTTTTAAGCCAACCAATTCCAATGATTTTAATCTTTATTTTATCATTAACATGAAAAGGTTCTTCTATTTTTATTGATTTTTTAAATCCCAAATCCTCTGGTTTTACAAGTAATTTGTAGTCATACTCTTTTTCAAGATATTTAAGCCATGAATAAAACCTTTGCCAAGACCATACCTTTATTTTCTTTGGTTTTCTGCCAAAGTGATGTATTTCAAATTTTTGTATTAAGACTCCAGTGGGATAATTGATTTTTGAACCAGCTTTGTTTTCCTTAGCCCATTCTATTAAGTATTTTATTTCCTCTTCATTTTCTTCAGGTATAACAACTGGCGTTAATATTACATCAATATTTGTCTCCTTTAATATTTCTGCTGCAACTTTAAGTATTTTAGTTGAATCATACCACTCTACTCCAGTAAGAAATCTTGCTTTTTCCTGATTATAGGAATCAATACTTAAGTTAATTCTATTTAATCCTGCTTGATCAAGTTTTTTTGCTAATGGTAATGACAAAGATCCGCCATGAGTTTCTATAGCAATACTGTACACATTTGGGATTTTTTTAATTAATGATATCAATTTAATTATTTTTGGGTGCATAATTGGCTCTCCAACACCATCTATTAAAACTTCTATATCATTGTTTTTTATTGATGCTATGTTCTTAATCCACTCAAATAACCATTCCTCATTTACCATGTATTCTGATATTCTAAATTTTGAATTAGGGCCTGAATCGACACTACAAAAAATACAATTATGAAAACATGTAGTTATAGGTCTTACTTGTATTATATTAGTTCCTCTATCTATTAAGCCAAAAGCTATGTGACCCATTAAGGGGATTGGCTTATTTATATAATAAACAGGCCTTCCATAAAAATTTGAAACATTTGCTATTTTTATATCGCAATCCATTTAACTGACCTCCTCCCCGCCCTGAAGGGCGAGGTTTCCCTGAGGCCTAGAGGGTTACACCCCTTTTATGAGTGCTACTCTATTATCCCCCAAGCCGATATTGCGGGAGAAATCGGCTCTTGCTTATCATGTTTTAAGAGTTGACCGGCCTGGAACCCTATTTTATTACACTTGTTAGTTGGGGTAGATGCATACTCATATTTCAGTGAAGCATACCCCTTTAGCAGTTATCTCAATTTTAATAAGTTTCTAATCTTAAAAAACTTTACCCCGCCCCTAGAAGGGGCTTGTCGTTCACTTTATCACTTTTTTCGGGATCTTAATAGCATAATTAGGATTTTCTATACCTATATTAGATAATAGTTCACACAATTTACACACATTCCTTCCTAAGGTAGTAGGTTCTCCGCACTTTATACACCTATTTAGTTTTGTAGTAACTTCATTGGGTTGTATATAATCTAAAATTAAATCCAATGTCTCAATGAATTTTATTAGAGTTCCGGGGTTTTCTTTTTCATATTTATAGAGTTCTCTTCTTACAATTGCTCTAAGTGTAGGAGCTAGCTCTATATAAGGACACTCTGTTTGCTGAATATGATATTTTTTTATGAATGAAAATGTAGCTGTTTCCCATTCATATATTTTTCTTAAGGGTTTTATTCTCTTGACTAGCATATCATCATCAGCAACTTTTGCGTTCGGGTGTTGTTTAAGTAGGCTATTTATATCTCCTTTCATTATGTTTATTATAGCTGTTTGAGCTTCATCATCTAGATTATGCGCAGTAGCGAGTTTTGTCGCACCCATTTCTCTTGCATAATAATTCATTATTCTTCTCCTAGATGCACCGCAATATGTGCACGGTGTAAAATAATTCTTAGATTCTCTCGATTTAAGAAATATTTCATCCATATTATAACCTACGTAGTCTTTTATACTAGTAACTATTACATCAACTCCTAATTCTTTAGCAGTGTTGACCAAAAATTTAGCATCTTCTTCTTTGTTATATCCATGTATCCCCTCGATAATATTTAATCCAATAAGCTTATTTGACTTCGAGAAATATCTACTAAGGACATCCAGCATAACATAACCATCTTTTCCTCCGCTTAGTGCCATCATTATCACATCATTGTTACTAATCATATTCCATTTTTTCATTTCATTGATGACTCTATTGCTAATATCTTCAATAAAGCATTCTTTACACAGCTTTCTGTTAGAATGTTGTTGATAGATTTCTGCAGGTCTTATATTGCATACATCACATTTTTTCATTCAGTTCACCGAGTTTATTATGCATTTTTATCTTCATAGATTAATTACAGACTTAGCAGTATTAACTTTTCTTATAAAAAAGAACATAAAAATTTTATTTAAATAAGTTATTTTGTATAAATCCAGGTGCATAGAATATATTCTTTAACAGTAATAATATATATTGGCAGGATAAGAAGGTGTCAGCAAAACGTCTAACAGAATAGATGCCGCAGTTTTGGTTTTATTATATGGGAACCCTCCGAAGATACTAATGGTAAGAAAAAATTGTTTAGTATCTGGGCGCTTTTCATGCGATTTAGCATTTCCAGGAGGGCATATAAAAAAAGATGAAACATATATAGAGGCTGCTCTTAGAGAAGCATGGGAAGAAGCTTATGTTTTTCCTCGATATGTTGATATTTTAGGTGAGATGGAAATTCACGAAACAGCTTCGCAACCAAAAGTAAGAGTATTGCCTGTAATAGGCATGTTAAAGGGGCCTATAGATGCAAAACCAATGGATTCTGAAGTAGATTATGTAATATGGGTTTCTTTAGATTCTATTAAAGAACCCAGATTGGTATTTCATCCTGTTAGAGGATATGTAAATGGATTTATGTTGCCTGGAAATCTTGTTATATGGGGTTTATCATACAGAATAATAAACGACTTGAAACAAAAAGGGTTTATTAAACTTAGATCTTCATAAAGATAATTGATAATATTTCTCTGACGGCTTCCCACCCTGAAGGGCTAGGGTTATCTTAGGGCGGATCATAGGTTTGGTTTACCGCCTTCATTTTCATCACTTCATAGCTAGTGAGTTTTACCCACCCCGCTTTGTTCGTCCTGGTCAGCACTGTCTGGGCCTTCAGCCAATTACCCCTATCCCTCAATAGGAGTTGGCCTTTTTCCCATGGACTTAGGAATATATCTTCATACATGTAGGAACATATACTTTGGTCCTGATTTAGGGCTTCCCTACACCATATTACACTTCTTTTATCATGAAAAATCTAAATACCTTCTCATAAAAGCAGATGAACTTGGAGAAAAGATCGAGATATCAGATAAAATAAAACACTGTTGGATAGCTATACCAATATAAAATAGATGAGAACTCTAAAATTTTTTAAAATCTAAGATTCTGCTTTAATACTTTCTTTATTTTTTAATATGCTTTCTCCTAATATGCTTTCTTCTAAAATTTCTTTTAAAGAATCTTCTGATTTTAATTTATCTAAAACCTTTTTTCCTAACAGGCTAATTTGATATATTTTATAACTTCCTCTAGAATATAAAGGATCTAAAAAGCCCAAATCAGCTAGGCATTGTATCGTTGCTAACACCTTATACCGAGGTATGTTTAATTTCTGGGCTACATCTCCTGGCGACATTGCACCTGTTTCCTCAAAATTTAACAATATATCCTTAATTATAGTTGTCAATTGATTTCACCATAAATTTAATAAATTTAAAAACTTTATAAGCAGTTAAGGTTATTATTACTAAAAAGTTTCCTATAATAATAACTTGTCATTTTTCATTTGCTTTTCTAATAGTTCTTTAATACATCTAGAGTTATCTATCCAATTGAAACAAGAATATAGAAAGGAACAAAATGTTCTACTTAGTTTTTCCTTGAATTATTAGAATTTTCAATTAATTTCTCAGATGTGATAATTTTATCATAGCAAAAGGAAACTTTGGCTCCTCTAATAACTGTTAATTTAAATATTCTATAATTAAATTTCAAAACAAATTGCTAAACTATTGCATTAAACCTTCTAAATCCTTCTCCTTCCATAAAGTATTTTCTTATAGGTTTATAGTTTAATGTCTTCGATTTCATAATTTATTAATTATTATAATGGCGCCGCGGCCGGGATTTGAACCCGGGTCACGGGCTTTCTGTGAGTTTTAACCCACATGACCTCTTGACAGGCCCGCATACTAGGCCAGACTATACGACCGCGGCTCGCCTTCTATAACAAGAATCAGAATCGTTATTTAAATTTTCTGTTAATATATATTTAATCTTGCTTAAGAAAGCAAATTAAACCAAAAAATAAATAATATTTTGGGACAAAAAGAAATGGGTTGCAATAATTATAATGGCTATTACCTATTGGAAGGTCCTTTAAAACTTGATTTAATAGATGGAAGCATAAATGTTTTGGGATTTGAACTAAACAATAAAAGTCAAAGAAGAAATATAATAGTACCTATTGGAAGGTCCTTACCTATTATAGCGAATAAATCTTGCATTGAAGTAAGCCCATCACATAAAAATATTATTGAAGTTAAAGATAATATTTATTCTATTTTTTACGAGATATATAAAAAAGTTTCTAATAGCAAGAAGATTTTAATTATTGGACCCAATGATAGTGGTAAAAGCACCTTAGCTGCATTTTTAATAAATGCCTTTTGGTCTGACGGCATTAAAATGAAAATTATGAGTGCGGATCTAGGCCAAAATGAAATATATTGCCCGTCTTTTGTTAGCATATCTGATATAATACCTCCTTATATTCCTGGTTGGAGGGATTCAGTGAAAAATGTAAAATCTTGCTTTGTAGGTGATTTTAGTTCATATAAAAATAGGGAAAAATATATTGAATGCATAGAAAGGTTAGACAATGAAAACTTAATTATAGATACTGATGGTTTAATTGATGAAGATGCAATTAAGCTTAAACTATCTTTAATTCAAGAATTAAACATAGATACAATTATATCGATTGGAATTAACAATATAGAAAAATATCTAAATAAAAAAGTCAATTTAATAAACTTAGATAAAATTGTAAAAAAAGAAAAAACTAAAACTCAAAGAAAAGAAAACAGAGATAGATTAATTTCGAATTGCATATTAAACTCCAATAAAATTATACTAAAATTAAATGATTTAAAGATAATAAACGAACAAAACCTATTTCCTGGATATATAGCAGGAATTGAGGCAAATGATAGTAATCAATATTTTGGTATTATATATAAAGTCAGCTATGATAAAATTATAATTTTAACTCAATATATTGGAGAAATCAATAGAATAGAAATAGGTAGCATAAAATTAAATTTAAAAAATTACGAAAATTTATTAAAATTAAAATGAAAATATTTACCGAATTAAAATTTGTTATCAAAACATATTATTTCTGAATTGCTCCTAATCCTGAATAGTTTCCTAAGGTCTTGAGGGTTACACCCAATTATAACTACTATTATACCCCATGGAATTGTTGGAGTAAAGTCGGCTCCCACTTTTCATCTTATTAGAGTTGACCAGAAGATTATGTTATCAGCAGCAATGTTAGTTGGCTTTGATAAAGCGAACGACAAACCTGGCCTCTTCTAGGGGCGGAATAAAATTTTTAAATCAAAAATACTATTTCTATTTGAGATGCCTTTAGATGCCTTCGTCTGGTCAACTCTTAAAACATGAGGAGCGGGAGCC
>Ga0167616_1000275_pt1 | contig 13831 bp, 14 predicted proteins | sample OSPB_Mat_host_9__FD_111801 | JGI IMG/M metagenome (GOLD analysis project Ga0167616, IMG submission 111801) | Extremophilic microbial mat communities from Yellowstone National Park, USA - OSPB_Mat_host_9_15 (v2) (version 2) | ecosystem: Environmental > Aquatic > Thermal springs > Hot (42-90C) >... | reverse complement strand
ATTTAAGTAAATTATAATTAGAAATAGATATGTTAACTATATCGAAAAGTGTTAATTCTATAGAAATCAAAACCAATATTATTTGTATTTTTTCAATTTTCATCTCTTTATCACCTCATATTATACCAAATATCTGTAACACGAAATATACGCTTAATATGATCCAAAAAGCAGTAATTGAAGATGCAATATAATTCATGTCTTTAGGTAATGGATAGTAAATGAGTTCTATTATTACTGAGACAATAGCAAACAAAATAATATATATTCTAAAGTCAATTATGTTGAGTATGGAGAATACCACAGAAATCATAGTATATGCGAGGCCTAAAACGATGGGATAAGTACGATAGTTTATCATTTAGATCCCCTTAAATTATAGATCAGATTAAAGATCTCAGTTATAATAACTGCACTTATTATTGACGAATCTAAAGTAATACCCACTGTAAAGTTCAATAGTAAACCTATCACGCTTGTAATAGCAAAGCTTACCCCTAAGGAAATGCCTAAAATATGCAAATTAGATAGCTGCTTTAGCTCATTAGGGTAAAATACTCTTAGCACAGAGTAGCCTACGAAAAATATGGAATAGAATATACCAAAAATTATCTTTAAAGGAATGAAGATTATCGAATAATTAAATAGTAACGATAATATTAATACTAAAGATGATACATGAATAAATATACTTAAAGAGTCTAATCTGTTATCAATTTCATAGCTTTCATGGACAACTTTTATTGCTTCAATTTTATTATAACCTTGACCAATTAATTCATTAACCATTTCTTCAACTGTCTTATTTATCGCAGTTATTTCTCTCTGCATTATTAATACCTTAAATTTTTTAGTATTTATATTTATTAACTCGCACTAACAATTAGCTGATTAAAGATATTAGTGTATATAAATCTTTGAGAGGTAAGATTGTAGTAATATAATAATATATCAAGTCTAAAAACACCAGTGGAGTTTATCACAAAACTTATTGGCACCTTCCATTCACCGTTATTATTAACAATATTATATAGTGTGTATAATGTTGTATTCGTAGTGTTACTCTCTAGAATAATTCTAATCTCATAAAGCATAGGCATCCCCTCATGATTTTGAACTACAACGTAAATTGAGGCATTTTCTCCAGGTATTAGGGTTGTGGGATAGTTACCTATAACTCCATCAGAATTTAAAAGGAACATAACTGAGAAACTTTCCTTAGATTGAGTATTTAATATATAGATACCAAATGCAAATATTAATAAAATTACTATTATTCCAATAACTATTCCATTACCTAAAGGATCCTTCTTTTCCTTCATAGAGACAATTCTTCTTCTTTTATTAAATTTATACCATATTAAATAATAATATATCTTAAGTTTATCTCTAAAAAAATAATATATGGCGAAGATAATCAATGGTAAAAAAATTATAGAGTAAATTTCTATCCTATATAGCTCTAGACTATAAAGATAATTAGAGTAGTCGATTTTATATTGAGTTATCAATTGAGATAAACTATCCATTATCTCTTTTTACTTTATCTTTTTGGGTTAAAAAACCTATTGAATAACCTAAAATTGAAATATATATGAGAAAAGGTGATAAGAATGTATACTTTGACCATTTGTATTGCTTACAGGTTTCAAAATTTACCTTAAATAATAATGCAAGATAAGATATTGTGAAAAATATAAGGAACAATTTTATATTATATAATATTAAAAATATAGCTAATAATATAGATGTGAAAAATATAGCTAATCTAGCTATAGCATCTTTAATAATCCAATTCTGACCCGTAATTCTGTGAAATAATTTAGCTCCAAGTGCTGCCTCCATATTTTGCTTTACGTAAGATCTTATAGAGTCTCTATGATAGTGATAGATCTTATCTTCAAAATTTACTTCATACTTATAGCCTGCTTTCATTAATTTATGAAGTAACTCGTCCTCCTGCATGTAATTCATCTCCTCATTAAATCCTCCAACCTTTAATACCGCATCTTTTCTATATATTGCTCCGTTTGCTGTGGTAAATCCTTTACATAGATATGTATCTATAGTCTTCTGTATAAATTTCGAATCTGGTGGAGAAAATACTTTCGTGAAAACTACCCCTACTCTATTATCGTTTTCCATTATTCTCACTGCATTCTTAATCCAAGTTGAAGTAGCTATCATTGCATCACTGTCTAAAAAGGCTACGTATTTTCCTCTACTTTCCATTACTCCTCTATTATATGCCACTCCTCTTCCCCTTCTTTTCTCTAATACAATTCTTATCCCATATTTCTCCACATATTGCTTAACTATATCCAGTGTATTATCGGTGGAATATCCATCTACTACTATTACCTCAAAATTTTTGTAATCTAGTATTCTTAATGATTCTAGAGTAAATTTTATAGTCTTTTCGGAATTTAAAGTGGGTATAACTATACTTACTAATGGTTCATTCACATTAGTTATTAATTATACTACCTTAAAAGCTAATATAAACTTTTAACTAAGGAAGTAACTTATAAACCAGCACATTATTTATGAATTTAATGAAAATCGCTCTTATGGGTTTTGCAGGTACTAATAAGGAATGGAGTTTAGGAAGATTAACTTATTTAATATATAAAGGTTTAAAGGAGCTAGGAGAAGACGTATACCTTGTATCAAAGTATCCTTCAAATGGTGAATTTAAATCAGTTAAAATAAGGAAATTGCCAAAATTATTTGGTAAAGATATATTAACTGATGTAATTTCACATTATCTAACAGTTAAAAGATTAAATCCGGATATATATCACTTCATTTATCCTCACATTAGTGCAAGTATTATGCTTCTTTTACCTGCAAAATATAAGAAAATATTGACTGTTCACGATCTAAAACCATTAGTTCTTCCAGAATTTATGAATAGAAAGGAAAAAATTAATATAATGATTTTAAAATCTGTCATAAAGAGTATCGATAAGGTAATTGCAATATCCGAGAGTACTAAACAACAACTGATAGAATTACTTAATGTTGATGAGGATAAGATTTCCGTAGTTTATAACCCTGTAGATCCCATATTTAGGAAATTAGAAGAACAGGAAATTTTTCCAATAAAACGAAAAATAGGGAAATTCATTTTTAACGTTTCTAGATATGATAGACTTAAAAACCCTAGAAATTTAATTAGAGCTTATAAGATAATTCGTAGATGTTTTGATATTAAATTAGTCATAACTGGTGAGTTCTGGAACTATGGCATAAATATGATTAAAGAGGAATTGGGTAATATTAATGATGTAGTTATATATACTCACTTAAAAGATGAGGAATTGGTAAAATATTATAATGCGAGTGAGGTTTTCCTTTTTCCCTCAATTTATGAGGGTTTTGGTATGCCGATAATAGAGGCTATGGCTTGTGGTACACCAGTAGTTACCTCAAATAGATGGTCAATGAAAGAGTTAGCAGAAGGTGTGGGACTTTTAGTAAATCCTGAGGATCCAGAGGATATAGCAGAAAAAGTATGTAAAGTACTTTCTGATCATAACTTAAAATTAGATATGATAAGAAAAGGATTAAATAAAGCATCCCAATTTAATTATATTAATATTGCAAGGTCTCTTATCAAGGTATATGAAGAGGCGTAAAGATTGTCTGATCTAGAAAAACTCGGCAAAGATTTAACTACTAATTATATTAACTTATTGCAAGGTAGATTTATCTCACACATAATTGGATTTATAGGCTCTATTTTAGTAATTAGGATTTTAGAACCTACAGATTATGGAATATTAAGTATTGCCATGTCGTTACCATATACTGTAAGCATATTCGGAAATTTCGTAGTAAATGCAGCTGTAACTAGATTTGTAGCTAAATATAAAGAAACGGATTTAACGAAGGCTTATAGTATAATAACGTCTGGTATAATTTTTGATATAACTTATGGAGTCTTGCTATCTATTATAGGTTACCTCTTAACACCATTTTTATTTACTTTTATATATAACAAACCGCAAGTAATACCATATGCAGAGTTCGCTAGCCTATTCACAATACCTTATTGGGCATCGAGTTCTATATTTTCTGGAATATTAGGACTTGAACTTACTAAGCATAATAGCGAGATGTGGATACTACATTATACTACACAAACAATATTTAGCGTTGGTTTAGCGTTAACGTATTTAAAGGTTTATGGGGTTATAATCGGGTATATGATTGGCTATATGAGCATAGTTATATATGGTATTTTAATACTCATGAAAAATCTCTTTTAGCAAAGCCTAGTATTGATAATATAAAGGAGTTAATTACGTTTGGTTTCCCTTTAGTTTTACCATTTTTAGGAAACGTTATCTCTGGAATATATAGTACTTCTTTAGTTAATAGATTTCTTTCCATATTTGAAATTTCCAATTTAACTGCATCATCTAAGCTAGGTACATTATTTGATACAATCCTTAATCCCTTATCTTATGCGTTACAGTCTACGTTATCTAAATTAGACAAAAGTAAACATGACATAACTAAAGTTACCAATGAATTATATAAATTAAATATCGTGTTACAATTACCGATAATTATTTCAGTGGAATATTTAGCTAATGAAATAATTTATATTCTTGCAGGTTCCCAATATACCTTAGCTCCTTTATTTTTAAGGCTATCACTAATAAGCCCATTAATAACTACTGCAGCTGGCGTTTCAGTTATAAGTTCATTATTACTCTTTCAAGGTTATTCTAAGTTTGTTGCAAGAGCAAATATAACAAATCTCATATTTTATTCTATATTACTTTTCATTCTTCTTCCAAAATTCGGTTATATTGGATACTTTGTTAGCAACTGGCTAGGATGGATACCCGGTTACATAATGTCCCTTTACTTTACTAAAAGAAATTATAATTATAAGCTACCAGTTCAAGATTTAGCAAAAATTTATATAATTACAGGTTTAATATTACTTCCAATTCTTCTCTTAAATAATATATATGGGATAATTATAGATATATTTCTTATAATTATGATATACAAAATATATGTAAAATTTAAAATAATAAATCAGCAAGAAATAAACATAATCTTATCCGTAATTCAAAATTCCTCTCTAAAATTCCTTACTAATATACTTAAGAAGATTCTTTCTTAAACTTCTCCAAAATTTTAAGAAATGAGAGAGCTACTTTATCCCATGTATATTTGGATGCACACTTCACTGCTATAGATCTATAATACTGATTATTTTTGAGGATTTCTAAAGCCTCTGTAGCCATTCCTTCAATATCACCCTCTTTCACTAATTTTACAGCTTCACAGTCTCCATAATAATGCCTAATTGCAGGCAAATCATATGCTACAACAGGAACACCACAAGCTAGTGCTTCAGCAATGACTATTCCAAACGAATCTACATGAGTAGGGTAAGGGAAAACTTTAGAGGATTTCAAAATAGAGTAAATATATTTTTTATCTGTAATTTCACCAAAATACATTATATCTTTATCATCTAAATATTTTCTAATATTAAATCCATAATCTTCACCACCGATTAGTGCAAATCGATTATATCCATGCTTTTTAAGAATTTTCATAACTTGAATAACTTCTGGTGTTCCTTTCATAAAACCTTGTCTAGCTAGGTGTATAGCGTCAAATTCTATTGGATATGGAGGCGCACTTTCAATCAGATTTAAATCTACACCACCTGGTGGATCTAAAGGTTCACATTCAATTCCATATTTTGCCCTAACTAATTCACTTAATACTATGCCTACACATATGTTTAATTTACTTCTCTTAGACTCCTTGTATTCTTTAACTAAGTTTATGAACCATGCAGTACCATCTATAAAATTAGTAATTCGTATCAAATTTAAATAATGTTTATATAGTGGAAAAGTGATAAAAGGTTCTGAGTAAAGCATTCTTATAGTTTTAGGAGTATTTAAACCTATGATAAAATCATATTCATTAATTAACTTTTTAACTTTACTTTCTAAAATAACTTTTTTATAAATACGTCTAATAAATCTACCATAAAGATTATTCGAATAAGGTATTCTAACAATATTTATTAAATTTACTTTATTCTTAAGTTCAGGATATCTACCTAATAATCCATCCTCATTTTTAAATAAAACTTCAATTAAGTCAATCTGAACACCCATATTAGGAAGGGCTGACAGAAGTTCCTTAACTGTCATTGTTGCTCCAGAAATGACGGGATTTCCTACATTAATATAAAGTAATCTATACATTTGTACCCTATTTTTAGATCATTATTTAAAAAGTTTTATGGCTTATTGCATAATAAGGTTATAAACAAAATATGTATTATTACTATCCATGTCTTTATTATTATAATATTTAATTAATTTCAAACTTTTACTAATTCCAAATAATATTCAAGATATATGTTAAGAATTTTGCTAAGTCTAAAATTTTCGGCCCAACTTTTAGCTCCATCCGATAATTTTTTATATAAAATATCATCTTCCATTCTAATAAACGCTTCTGATAAACTTTCTACATCGTTATTTACCCTTATACTTGCCTTATCTGGCGGAGCAGCATATTCTTGACCACCATGACCTACAATTATTGTGGGTTTACCTATAGCCTCTGCTTCCAATAACGTAAGACCAAAACCTTCATATGGACTTGGATTAACTAAGGACCTACATCTCGATAACAAATTTATTTTATCTTCATCTGTAACCTCCCCTATATATTTTGCATTTATATTGCGAGCTCTAATATATTTTATAACTTCCTTTGCTAATCCATTGTCTGGTCCAGCTAAGATTAAAGGCCTCTTAACATTTGATTTTTCATAAGCTCTTAACATTGTTAGAATATTTTTTTCCTTACTGATTCTACCTATATAAAGATAAAAATCGTCACCCTTAGAACTTATAGAAAATAGCTTATCATCAACTCCATTAGGAATTAACTTAGAGTTTATTCCGAATTTCTTGATCAAAATCTCTTGTTCAAATGGAGTCATACTTATAATGTTATATTTTCTAATTATAGACTTGCCTAATAAATTATCTATAAATTTATAGTAAATATAAGTGATATATCCTACTTGTCCTATATTATAAAAAGGTGAGTGAGGTTGTAGAATTTTAACACTACTAATTCCACTTAGCTGAAAAACATGAGGATGTCTCCATACATGAACGTGAACGATATCTGGATTCAATGATTTAACAATTTTAGGTATCGAGGGAGAGTAACTACCATGAGACCATATTAATAAAGGTTTTACTCTAATTACCTTTACACCATTTATATCTTCTACTGGTTTAAAATTTGTCATATGTCTTCTATCTCTATTATACGTAACTACGAAAACCTCATGACCTTTAGTTACTAAAAATTCAGAAATCTCCTTAACTACTTTTTCAACCCCGCCTATTATAGGATAATAAAATGGTGCTACTTGTACTACTCTCAATCCAATCTCTCATTAATATTTTAACTTATAAGTCTTAATGTGAGGTTAATAATAATGGAAGAAATTCCAATAGTAGTGTTGAACTACAATGGAGTAGAGTTATTAAAGAAATATCTTCCATCGGTTTTGGAGACTAGATATCCTTATAAAGAGGTTATAGTAATAGATAATGGTTCCACCGATGACAGTAAAGAATACGTTAAATCTTTGGGAGTAAAGTTAATTTCATTAGATAAAAATTATGGACCTGCTTATGCTAGGAATATTGCATTAAGAACTTTCAAGAGTAAATACATTGCTTTTTTAGATAACGATGTGAGAACTCCTCCAGAATGGCTAGATCCTTTAATAGAAACTATAGCTCAAGATGAAAAGATAGCTGCTGTTCAAAGCTTATACACAGACTGGCCTTATGGAGATGAACCCAGATTAATCCCATGGTTTTCAACAGCAGCAGCCTTAGTTAGAAGGGAAGAGATAGCAAGATTAGGTGGTTTTGACGAGCACTATTTCTTTTATTGGGAAGATGCAGAGTTATCATGGAGACTATATAGAGCAGGTTATAAAATATTAATGGTTCCTAAGTCAAAGGTATATCACGAAGCTCATGGCACGTTTAAAAAATTACCATCACCATTTACATCTTATTTAACATTAAGAAATCAGATGTTACTTCTCCTCACTTACTATGATTTAAACCAATTACTCACCACGTTCCCAGCATTATATATTATCAGATTTATTCAGGCTTTTAAGGGGCCAAATACCATTGCTCAAATAAGGGCACTTCTCTCATTATTTAGAGAGATAAAATATGTAATTAATAAGAGAAAGTATTTAAAAGACATAAGTAAAGAAGGCAATATATTTTTACAGATGTTAGGAGATCAAGTATTCGGATATGAAGAGTTCTTATCACTACGTAGAGCGATTAAAAAAAGATATATTAAAAGAGTTAATAAATAATCATTAGGGCTATTTTAGTAATGGTTACGCTAAGTATAATAGTAGTTAACGTTAAGGGAAAGGAAAACTTACCTAGATTAATGGCATCTTTAAAAAAGTCTACCTATAAAGATTTTGAGCTTATAGTTGTTGACAACGAGACGACGTTAGGAGATTTTAAACTCGTTAAAATCGAAAGAGATTTAGGACTAGCTTATTGTAGAAATAAAGGGGCAGAAATTTCTAGCGGTAGATTTCTATTATTTCTAGATAACGATACGGAAGTAATGGAAGATACTATAGAAAAGTTTATTGAATTTATTAACAAAAATCCAGATTTCATAGTACAATTAAAGCTCATAAAGGATGATGGAAGAATTGACGCGGCTGGAGGTATAATAGATGATTTAGGCTATCCATTAGAGTTATTTAAAGGAAGTATAGTAGCTGATTTTATTCCACCTGCTAATATTCTTTATGCAAAGGGTGCTGCTATAGGAATGAGTAAAGATGTTTTCAATATGTTACATGGGTTTGATAATGAATATTTCTACGGTTATGATGAAACAGATTTTTGTCTTAGAGCCGTAAAGAAAGGTAAAAAAGTAGTTTTTCTTTCATCTGCTGTAGTTATCCATCATGAACATGGATCTTTCTCTAAGCTCTCAAAAGAAAGAGAAAAAAGATTGACTTACTATCTGGAAAGTAGAAGATTGTATTTTGTATTTAAAAATTTTAATTATAAATTTCTTCTTCCTAGAATCCATAAGATATTTTTCTATTTCATAGGAAGCATATTTATGGATATATTCCATAGAAAGAAAAATTACCTAGCTATTTCGCGAATAAAAGCACTAATATGGTTTATATCAAAACTTTATAAAATAATTATAATTAGATTAAAAGATAGAAAAAATTACCTTTTTGATGAAATCCAATTAATGCGAGAAGGACTTATAATTCAACATAGTGATTTAGTTAAGAGATCTATAATTCTACCTAATAGTGAAAAATCTTCTTCAAATAACGAGAATATATTTCAGTAATCCTTTATATTAGGTTTTATATAACGCTATTTTAATAACTTATAATGAGCAAGATAAGGAGAGAAATTAATAGAATTCTTTATTATTATAAAGTATATAAAAATTTCATTAATGTAATTTTAGATATATTAAAGAAAAAAGAGTTAATATATATCGTACTTAAGAATGGTCAAGAAGGATTATGTAAGAAAAGAACAGTTCAAGTACTTGTTGATTTAGCACAATTAGGATTTAATATAATAAATGTAAGTTGTAAGGACTCTTATTATGATAAGGCTCTCATTTGTAGAGAAATTTGCCTATGGGTGAGGACTAACATAGGTGCTGATGTTTTTCACATTGTCGAAATCTTTGGACAAGAAATTTACGGTAAGTCCTTTAAAGGTACTGTAATAGATGTTGGGGCATCAAATGCGGACTCATCCATATATTTCGTAATTAGGGGGGCGGAAAGAGTAATAGCACTGGAACCCTTTCCAGAATCCTACGAATTAGCAAGGGAAAACATAAAAAAATTAAATAAATTAGAAGAGAAAATAATACTACTACCCTATGCTCTTACATCAAACGAAGGAGTAATAGAATTTAATGTATCGAGCGATCATCCTAACGCAAACTCCACAAACCCATCAACTGAAGTATACAAATTCGGAATAAAATTTAACACTAAAATTAAAGTTCCAACTATAACACTAAAAACCCTAGTATACAAATACAACCTAAATAAAATCTATTTACTAAAAATGGACTGTGAAGGATGCGAATACGAAGTAATAAGAAAAATGCCGATAGAAATACTAGAAAAAATAGAGAATATAATTTTAGAATTCCATAACTATCCACAAGACATACCAGAAATACTCAGAAAAGCAGGATTCGAAACAAGATATGAAAATAAAGGAATAGGAATATTAAAGGCAAATAGAAAATGTATTTATTAGATATTACCAAAATTTTAAGAATAGGAAACATAGTAAAATTAAAAACTAAAACTTAAAATAAAATATGGAAAACACTTTCATATATAAGGCAGAATTCTTTATTATATTACCATTAAATTAAAGGATATAAAATCTGTAGAGAAAAGTATAATATACTAATTTTTTTATCCTGCGCTCACACTAACCTAGATAACACTCTCAATATCTCTATATTGTGTATAATATATATATAAATTTTATTAATAATTTTCCAAAATTATTGATTTTATATTAAAAAATTTTAACGCTTAACTTGTTATGAAGAAAACCTATATATTAAGGTTAAAAAAAGTAATGAGCAGAATGGTGAAATTAACAGTTATTATTACAGCCCACGATAGAAAAAATTTCTTTTAGATGCAGTTAACTCAGCGATAAATCAAACAATCTCTAGGAAACATTATGAAATATTAGTAGTAAAAAACTTTAAAGATGATTACATTGACAATAAATTAGAGGATCTTGGAATAATAAATATTATTACTGAGACTAAATCTCTGGGAGGCAAGATAGTCCTAGGGGTTCATGAAGCAAGAGGAGAAATAATATCAATTTTAGAAGATGATGATTTATTTTTACCTAATAAAATAGAGAAAGTAATTAAAGTGTTTTCCAATAATAACTATAATATAAGTTATTATCATAATAGTTATGTTCATATAAATGAGGAGGGAAAAAATCCTAAGTTGTCCAATTAAGCTTAATCATCCTCTATTGCTTAATATAAGAGAGGAAAAAATAAGATATATTAGGAAATTATTTTCAGATTATTATACTATATACAATAATAGTTCAATATCAATTGAGAGATCTGTTATAATGAGAAATAAAGAATATATTAAGAAACTTACTTATGCATTAGATATTTTTCTTTATTATTCTAGCATATTAAGTAATAAGGGAGCATTTTTTGATACAGAAATTTTAACTAAGCAGCGAATTCATAAGTTTAACACAAAGGTAAGAGATGAAAATTTTTATAAATGGCTATCTAAAATGAAAGAAAGATTAGAGAATAGCATTGAGGAATTCACTTTAATACAAAAATTCTTAATAGAGAATAAGATTGATGACAAAATAATACGGTTAATTATAGCTGATCGAAAAGTCTGCTTAGCTAGACTACCTAATGGATACGCAAGGAGGAATCTTAATATTAAAGATCTCTTTTATTACGTTATCTTTCATAAAAGAAATATTAAAGATATACTACAATTATTTTTGATAATAGCCCCAAACACTTTTAGATTAAAATCCAGTAAAAAATGGTATGAGGTAGAAGCTTAGTAGTTTTATAATGCCTTATGTTATTTTTAGTTATAATTGCTTAATATAATCGTGACAAATATAATCATAATATTACTTATAATAATTGGTAAAATGTCATATAAATTAATATTTAGCCTTTAAGTAATAGAGCTTAATGACATCAATAACTTTTGCAATGTGGGGATTAGGAGGATCTGGAGGAGAGAGATTAATATATCGTTTAAGTAATAAATTATTGGAAGACGGATATAAGGTTAATTTAGTAAGTATAGTAGGTTATGGTTTTAATGAGAAAATGATTAAAAACTATAATGAAAATATATTTATCCAAAATAAATTATCACGTATTTTATTCTCATTACAATATTTATTCGAATATAATAAGAAGTATAAGGCTTTTTCTTCTCTAGTATATCCGTTATATAAGATTAATTCGTTAACTCTCTATAATCTTTTAAGAAAAGTTAAAGGAGACATAATAATAGCTACGTCCTTCTACACAGCAGAAGCTGTAGCTAAAGCTGGTGGTACTTTTCATTTAGTACAAGATACCTTTGAAATGTTCTCTTTTGGACATTATGCTTCTAGAAGAGTAAGATTAATGGAAAAGGCTTTTTCATTGCCACTAATAAAACTAAGTATTTCCAATGTAATTACTACACAATTAAAAAAATATAGTAATGAAATAAGGTATATAGGAAATTTTATAGATGATATCTTTTTTAAATGCGAGACAAAACCTCCATCACTCAGAAAAAGAATTATCACCACCATAGCAAGGTCTAGCTATCATAAAGGCTTTGATATATTTATAGAAAGCATAATGGAGCTATTGAAAATTAGAAGAGATTTCGAAATAGTAATTATTAACCCTCAAGATAGTAATATTCCAATTCCGTTTAATTTTAAGCCAGTTAGAAATCCTTCAGATAAAGAATTATGTGAAATTTATGCCTCATCTTATATATTTGTCTTTCCTTCTAGAGCAGAAGGTTTTGGACTTCCTCCATTGGAGGCCATGGCATGCGGAACTCCAGTAATAGTTACTGATAACGGGGGTTCACGTGATTATGCTATAAATAGAATAAATTCAATAGTTGTACCAGTTAATGACCCCATTAGTATTACTAGAGCAATAATAGAATTGCTCGACAACCCAGAATTAGCAGATAAATTGTCTCATAATGCAATCATTACCTCAAAAAAATTTACATTTGAAAAATTTTATAATAGGTTTTTAAATGCAATAAAAATATAAACTTTATATATAAAATTTATTAATATTCAAAATCATCTTATTTGTTAGAAATTGCCTTTAGATAATTTCTCATTGCATACTTTCTTTTTAAGGAAGTTGGGGCAAAAGTTATTAAAGCGGCTAATAATCCTCTGATATTTCTTCTATATAATTTAAACCAATAAATATAATCTAACGGCATAGGTCTAGTATTAGAATAAGGTAACATAGCCAAATATATACGATTAATAGAGATTATAAAATTAAGATATTCTGAATAAGGGCTTTCATTTGCAACTTCTTTTCTTATAATAGTTAAAGATTTAATATAACTTCTTAAAAAATTAATTTTACGTGAAATCCAATCATCTATAGAAGACGCTAGAGAAACGGAAATATTATATAAATGATGTCTGCGAAGAGTTAGAATTTTTGAAGAAATATATATGTCATATTTACTCATTAATGCCAAATAAAATAAGAGACTATCAATGCCAGTATCAATTTTTTCGAATAAATGTGTATTATTTACTAAAATTTCTCTTCGTACACTAATCGAACTTGAATTACCATCAGGTTGTAGAGTCATCATGCTATTAAATTTAGCTTTTTTCTCCTCATGCCTTACATACATATCTTGATTTTTACTTTTTTCGGGTATATCTTTAGGAATTTCATTATTTAAGAAGCTATAAGTGGCATTTTTAAAATAACCTAGATTATCATATTTATTAAAAATTTCCTTTATTGTCTCTAATTTATTTTGTAGAAAAAGATCATCATCTAAGAACGAAATTACATCTCCATTACATGCTTTAATTGCTTCTCCTATATAATTATTATTAATCGGATTCAATATAGTTACATTTTTTATATCATTTTTATATATAAAATT
>Ga0167616_1000227_pt1 | contig 15146 bp, 9 predicted proteins | sample OSPB_Mat_host_9__FD_111801 | JGI IMG/M metagenome (GOLD analysis project Ga0167616, IMG submission 111801) | Extremophilic microbial mat communities from Yellowstone National Park, USA - OSPB_Mat_host_9_15 (v2) (version 2) | ecosystem: Environmental > Aquatic > Thermal springs > Hot (42-90C) >... | reverse complement strand
GGCGGAGCTCCCGCTGCTGTTGCGCCGCCTCCGGGAGCTGCCCAGCGACCAGCGGGCGGAGGTGGGGCAGCGGGCGAACGCTGCCCGTCGCCAGCTTGAAGAGCTGCTCGAGCGGCGGGCGCGGGAACTTGCTGCAGCGGAGCTGGCAGAGCGGCTGGAGCGGGAGCGGGTCGACGTCACCCTGCCGGGGGACCCCCCTCCCAGCCGCGGCGCCCTCCACGTCCTCGACCGGCTCCAGCGGGAGCTTGAGGAGATCTTCGTTGGCTTGGGCTACTCGGTCCTGGAAGGGCCGGAGGTCGAGACCGTTCACTACAACTTTGATGCCCTTAACCACGCCGAGAACCATCCCGCCCGCGCGGAGACCGACACCTTCTACCTCGACCTGCCGCTGCCGGCAAACCCGGGAGAGCGACTGCTGTTGCGCACCCACACCTCGCCGATGCAGATCAGGGCGATGGAAGAACGGCCGCCCCCACTGTTTGTGGTGATCCCCGGCCGCGTCTTCCGCCCCGACTCCGATGCCACCCATACCCCCCAGTTCCACCAGCTCGAGGGGCTTGCCGTCGACGAGGACCTAACCCTTGCCGACCTTAAAGGGACGTTGCTTGTCTTCGCGCGGGCGATCTTTGGCGAGGAACGGGAGGTGAGGCTCCGTCCTCACTTCTTCCCCTTTACCGAGCCTTCCGTCGAGGTCGACGTTTCCTGCTTTGCCTGCGCCGGCAAGGGTTACCGCGCCGACGGCAGCCGCTGCACCCTGTGTAAAGGGGAGGGGTGGCTAGAGGTGCTTGGAGCCGGCCAGGTCGATCCGAACGTCTTCGCAGCGGTGCCGCTCACCGACCGCAACGCGCCGGGGTACGACCCCGACCGGGTGCAAGGGTTCGCCTGGGGGATGGGGTTGGAGCGGATCGCAATGCTGCGCTACGGGATCCCCGACCTGCGGCTGTTCTTCGACAACGACCTGCGGTTCCTCTCCCAGCTGGGGTAACGGCGATGCGGATTCCGGTCAGCTGGCTGCGTGCGTACTGCGATCCAAAGCTTGGCCTCGAGGAGCTTGCGGAGCGGTTGACGATGACCGGCACCAAGGTGGAGGCGGTGGAGCCGCCCCTTGCCGAGGGGTTCAGCCGGTTTGCGGTCGGGAGGGTCGAACGGGTCGAGCCCCACCCCAACGCCCAGCGGCTGCAGGTCTGCGAGGTCGCCCTTGGCAAGCGGACCGCCCAGATCGTCTGCGGGGCGCCAAACGTCGCCGCCGGCCAGCTTGTAGCGGTTGCGTTGCCGGGAGCTCTCCTCCCCGATGGTCGACGGCTGGAGGAAGCGACGCTGCGCGGCGTCCGCTCAGAAGGAATGATCCTTTCCGCCCCTGAGCTTGGCCTTGGTGGTGATGGGGAGGGGATCCTGGTGCTGGACGATACGGCGTTCCTGCAGGAGGACGGCGGTCACCAACGGGTGGAGGCCGGCCACTCCCTCGCCACCCTCCTCGGCGGGGAAGGGGTACTGGAACTGGAGGTGACCCCAAACCGGCCCGACTGCCTCTCCCTCTACGGGGTTGCCCGGGAGGTCCATGCTGCAACCGGCGCCCCCCTGCGCCCGGAGCCGTGGCAGCAGGACCGGGGCCGCCTTGGACCGCTGGAGGCCGTCTCCGTTACCGTGGAGTGTCCAGACCTCTGCCCGCGGTTCATGGCCCGGCTTTTCACCGGCGTCCAGGTCCGGCCTTCCCCGCTTTGGCTGCAGGTCCGGTTGCTGGAAGCCGGCCTCCGGCCGATCAACAACGTTGTCGACATCACCAACTACGTGATGTTGCTGTGCGGCCAGCCCCTCCACGCCTTCGACTTCGAGCGGATAGTTGGCAGGGAGCTAACCGTCCGGCGCGGCCGAGCCGGCGAGGTGGTGGAGACCTTGGACGGCCAAAAGCGGTCCCTTGACGAAGAGGTGGTGGTGATCGCCGACCAAGCCGGCCCGACCTCGATCGCAGGGATCATGGGCGGCGCCCGCTCCGAGGTGGGGGCTGGGACGACGACGGTCCTGCTGGAGGCGGCGACCTGGGACGGCCCGAACATCCACAGCTCCTCCTTCCGGCTGGGGATTCGCAGCGAGGCTGCCAGCCGGTTCGAGAAGGGGCTCCCGGTGGAGAGCGCCCGCTGGGGCCTTGCGCTCGCTACAAACCTGCTGATCGCCCTTGCCGGCGCCGAACAACAAGGGGGGACGGTTGACGCAAGCGCAGCTCCAGAGCCCCAGCCGCCGCAGATCAGGCTCCGGCCCAGCCGCGTCGGGCGGGTATTGGGGGTTGAGGTACCGAAGGAGCGGCAGGTGGAGCTGCTCCAAGCCCTTGGCTTTGCTCCCCGCGAGGAAGGGGGGGAGCTGCTGTGCTCCGTTCCCCCCTGGCGGCGGGGGGATGTGACTAGGGAGGCCGACCTGATCGAGGAGCTTGCCCGGCTAGATGCGTTGGAGCGGCTGCCGGCCACGTTGCCTGCCAACCGGCACGGCGGGGCAGCTTTGACCGCAGCCCAACGGCTCCGGCGGCGGCTTGCCGACCTTCTTGTCGACCGCGGTTTCTACGAGGTGTTCGGCTGGACCTTTGCCTCTCAGGAGCAGCTTGCGGAGCTTGGTTTTGAGGAGGGTCAAGCGGTGGCGTTGCGCAACCCGCTCTCCGCCGAGCAGCGGTACCTCCGGCCGACCCTGCTCGTCTCCCTGCGGGCAGCCTGCGCCTACAACGTCGACCGGGACCAGGACGAACCGCAGCTGTTCGAGCTCGGGAGGGTGTTCAGCCGCGAGGGGGCAGGGGTTGCTGAAGGGGAGCGGATCGCCGGCCTTGCCTGCGGCCGGCTGACGCGGCCTGGTTGGCGCAAGGGCGGGGAGCGGCGGTGGGATTTCTTTGCGATCAAAGGGGTTGTCGAGGAGCTGCTTGGCTTAGCCGGCGTAGAGGCCGGCTTCCGGCCCGCAAAGCGGCTCTCCTTCCTCCACCCCGGCCGGGCAGCGGAAGCGATCGGCTCGGGAGGCGAGCCGCTTGGCTGGCTGGGGGAGCTCCACCCCCGGCTGGTCCCGGACGGTCTGGAGCGGGTGGCGGCCTTCGAGCTCTCCCTGCCGGCGTTGTTGGGGCGGGCCGACCGCCGCCCGGTCTTCGCCCCGCTGCCGGCGTTCCCAGCACTGCGCCGTGACTTATCGCTGTTGGTGCCCCGGGCCGTCGAGGCTGCCGGGGTGGTGGCTGCGCTGCGCAAGGCCGGTGGTCCGCTGCTAGAGGAGGTGCGGGTGATCGATCTCTACGAAGACCCCGCCCTTGGCGAGGCGTTCCGTTCGCTTACCTTTGCCCTCACCTTCCGCGCCGCCGACCACACCTTGAAGGAGCGGGAGATCGATCCCCTCGTCGCAAAGATCGTCGCTGCCGCCGGCGAGCTCGGCTGCAAGCTGCGGGGTGGCGGGGATGGCTAACCGTCCCCAGCCTCACCTTCCCGGCGCGCCAACGGTGGCGGTGATCGGCGCCACCGGCTTTGCCGGCGCCTTAGCTGCATACCTGATTTGGCGCCACCCCCGCTTCGAGCTGCGGTTCCTGACCGGCCGGTCGGAGGTGGGCCAGCTCCACGCCGACCTCTACCCCCGCTACAGGGTGCCGTTGGTGGTGGAGGAGCTCGACCTCTCCCGCCACAGCGAGGTGGAGGTGGCGGTTGTTGCCTACCCCCATGGCGCCTCCGCACCGGTGGTCGCTGAGCTGCGCCGCCGGGGCCTGGTTGTGCTCGACCTCTCCGCCGATTGCCGGTTCCGCTCCCAGGAGCGGTACGAGGCCTACTACGGCCCCCACCCCCACCCGGAGCTGTTTGGCGCCGCCGTCTACGGGATCCCCGAGCTCTACAGGGAGCAGCTGGAGGGGGCGAAGCTGGTTGCCCTGCCCGGCTGCTTTCCCACCGCAGCCCTGCTTGGCCTTGCTCCCCTTGCCCGGGCAGGGCTGATCGCCGACGTGGTGATCGACGCCAAGACCGGTGTTTCAGGGGCGGGCCGGCAGCCGACCCCCTTCACCCATTTCTCCAACGCCGGCGAGAACGTCGTTCCCTACAGGGTCGCCAACCACCGCCACACCCCGGAGATCGAGGAGCAGCTTGAGGCGCTTGGGGCGAAGGTGGCGGTCCAGTTTCAACCCCACCTCGTGCCGCTCGACCAAGGGGAGCTCCTTACCTGCTACGTGACGCCGGCCAGGGAGGTTTCCGAGCAGGACCTAACCGACCTCTACACCGCCGCTTACGGCCCCGAGCCGTTTGTCGAGGTGGCGACGGTGCCGCCGACGCTGCGGGAGGTGCGGGAGAGCAACTTCTGTCGGCTGTTCCCGGTCCTCGACACCCACACCGGGAAGGTGTTGGTCTTCTCCGCTCTTGACAACCTTTGGAAGGGAACCTCCTCCCAAGCCGTCCAGTGCTTAAACCGGATCTTCGGCTTTCCCGAGGAGGAGGGGTTGGCTTGAGCCCGCCGCTGCTGCGCTCCCGGTGGGTTGAGTTTCCGGAGGGGGTCGAGGAGCTGCCTGCCAACAGCCTTGCTCCCGGGTTCGCGGCGGCCGGCGTCTGCGCGGGGATCAAGCGGTCCGGCAAGGAGGACGTTGGCCTGCTGCTCTGTCGATCCCCACAGCCGGCAAGTGCTGCCTTCTTCACCGCCAACGCCGCTGCCGCAGCCCCGGTTATGGTGAGCAGGAAGCGGTGTGCTTTAGAGCGGCTGCGCGCGGTGGTTGTCAACTCCGGCTGTGCCAACGCCGCCACCGGCCAGCCAGGCGTTGCCGACGCCGAAGCGATGCAGGCCAAGGGGGCTGCAGTCCTCGGTTTGGCCGTTGAGGAGGTAGCGGTCTGCTCGACGGGGACGATCGGCGACCGGTTACCGCTTCCCAAGGTGCTGGCTGGGATCGAGGAGGCGGCGAGGTCGCTGGGGGGCGATGCCGCGACCTTCCAGCGGGCGATCGAGACCACCGATGCCTTCCCCAAGCAGGTGGCGGTTGCCTGCCAGCTGGAGGGGCGGCAGGTGGTGGTGACGGCCCAGTGCAAGGGAGCAGGGATGATCTCCCCTCGGTTCGCGACGATGCTGTGCTTTCTGGAGACCGACGCTGCGATCGAGCCGGCCCTCTTCAGCGAGCTGGTCGGTCGGGCGGTCGAGCGGTCCTTTGGCCGGATTTCCGTCGACGGCCAGCTCTCCACCAACGACACGGTGGTCGCGATCGCCTCCGGTGCAAGCGGGGTCGTGGTCGCTGCCGGAAGCCCTGCGGCGGAGCGGTTCAGCAGCCTGCTTGATGCGGTGCTCCTCCAACTGGCGTTGCTGGTGGTGAAGGACGGAGAGGGAAGCAAGCGCATCGGCCGGGTGGTGGTAGAGGCGGAGAGCGGGGGGGAGGCGGAGGCCGTTGCCAGGGCTGTCGCCAACTCGCCGCTGGTAAAGGCAGCCCTCTACGGCGGCGACCCGAACTGGGGGCGGATCCTCCAGGCGGCCGGCCAGGCCCTTGCCGGGAGCGGGGAGCGGCCGATCTCGGTGGCGATCGAGGGGGTTGAGGTCTGCCGAGCCGGGGAAGCGGTTGCGGTTCCGCAGCCGGGCCTTGAGGAGGCGGTATCGGGGGAGGAGGTGGAGTACCTGGTCCGGGTTGGCGAGGGCAACGGGGGGTACGCAGAGCTCTACTTTTCGGACCTCTCCCACACCTACGTAACGATCAACGCGGAGTACAGGACCTAATGGCAGAGCAGCCCCCCGCAGCGATCGAGCGGTCGGTCCACACCCTCCTCGAGGCACTCCCCTACATCCGGGAGTTCCACGGCAAGACGATCGTGATCAAGTACGGCGGAGCAGCGATGGAGGAGGAGCGGCTGCGGGAGGAGTTCGCCCGCGACGTGGTGCTGCTGAAGTACGTCGGGATGAACCCGATCGTCGTCCACGGCGGCGGGCCGGAGATCACCTCCTACATGCGCCGCCTCGAGCTACCGGTCCGCTTCGTTGGCGGTTTTCGGGTCTCCGACCAGGCGACGGTGGAGGTGGCGAAGATGGTGCTGGTCGGCAAGGTGAACAAGGAGATCGTGATGCGGCTCAACCGGCACGGCCAGCCGGCGGTTGGGCTCTGCGGCGACGACGGGATGTTGTTTCGCTGCCGGAGGCGGAGCGGTCCGGCGGGTGAGGACATCGGCTTCGTCGGGGAGATCGAGGCGGTGAACGTCGACCTAATCCACCACGTTGCCAGCGACTACATCCCTGTGATCGCCTCGGTCGGCGTCGATCGCGCGGGCCGCTCCTACAACGTCAACGCCGACGAGGCTGCAGCTGCCGTCGCCGGGGCGCTCGAAGCCTACAAGCTGATCTTCCTCACCGATGTGGCCGGCTGGCTGCGGGACCCAGCTGAGGAGCAGAGCTTGGTCGTTGAAGCGACGGCCGACCAGGTGCGGGGGGAGCTGGAGCGGGTCGGCGGCGGGATGCGGCCCAAGCTTGCCGCCTGCCTCCAAGCGGTCGAGGAAGGGGTTGGGTCCGCCCACATCATCGATGGCCGGCTGCCCCATTCCCTCCTCTTAGAGCTCTTTACAGACGCCGGGATCGGCACCAAGATCGTCCGATGAGCACCCCCTCCTCCCTCCCTCCCCAGCTCAAAGCCGATGCGGAGCGGTACCTGATGCCGACCTACAAGCGGTACGGCGTGGCCTTTGTGCGGGGGGAAGGGGCGCGGCTCTGGGATGCAGCCGGGGTGGAGTACCTCGACCTCTTCGCAGGGATCGGGGTTTGCAACGTCGGCCACTGCCACCCCCGGGTCGTCGCTGCCGTCCGGGAGCAGGTAGGCCGGCTGATCCACGCCTCCAACCTCTTCTACAACCCACCCCAGGTCGCGCTTGCCCGGCTGCTCTCAAGCCGCTCCCTAGGCGGGAAGGTCTTTTTCTGCAACTCCGGGGCCGAGGCAACGGAGGCGGCGCTCAAGCTCGCCCGCCGCCATCGTCCCCGCGGAGAGATCGTCGTCCTCGAGCGGGCCTTCCACGGCCGCACCCTCGGCGCCCTCTCGGCAACCCCGCAGCCGGAGAAGCAAAGGCCGTTCGAGCCGCTGGTGCCGGGGTTTCGGGTTGTTCCCTGCGACCCCGCAGCGGTCTTTGACGCGGTTGGCCCCGACACCGCAGCGGTCCTGCTCGAGCCGGTCCAAGGGGAGGGCGGGGTCTGGCCGCTGGGCAAGGAGCTCCTTGCCGCGGCCCGGGAGGCCTGCGACCGCCACGGCGCCCTGCTGGTCTTCGACGAGGTCCAGTGCGGGATGGGGAGGACCGGTACCCTCTGGGCCTTTGAAGGGCTTGGGGTGAGGCCCGACCTGCTTACCACCGCGAAAGGGCTGGGCGGGGGACTGGCGATCGGGGCGGTGGTGGCTAGCCCCCGCTACTCCGACCTCTTCCAGGTCGGCGACCACGGCTCGACCTTTGGCGGCTCGCCCCTTGCCTGCGCAGCCGCCCTTGCTGCCCTCGAGGTAGCCAGCGACGGGAGGCTGCTCGAGCGGGTAAAAAGGGTTGCAAAGGTGTTTCAGGAGGGCCTTGCCGCCGTTCCCGGGGTGAAGGAAGTACGGGGCCTTGGCCTGATGGTTGGGGCGGAGATCGACGGCGATGCCCCGGCCGTGGTGGAACGGGCCCTCTACGAGGAGCGGTTGGTGATCAACGCCCCCCGCCCAACCACGTTGCGGTTTCTGCCCCCGCTGGTAGTGGAGGAGGCTGAGGTGCAGGAGGGACTTGCCCGACTGCAACGGGTCCTTGGCGGATAGCGGCCGGCGCCGACAACCGCTAGCCTTGGCCGCCATGGCAACCCCAGAAGGCTTCTTTCAAACCGCTTCTTACGAGGCGGACCCCCAGCAGATCAAGCGGGTGCTGCTCCTCTACTCAGGTGGGCTTGACACCTCGGTGATGCTGCGCTGGATCCAGGAACGGTACGGCGCCGAGGTGGTCACCTTAACGGTTAACCTCGGGCAGCCGGGCGAGGACTTCGCGGCCGTGCGGCAGAAGGCGGAGGCGCTGGGCGCATTAGAGGCGCTGGTGGTTGACGCCCGGGAGGAGTTTGCAACGGAGTTCGTTGCCCGGGCGATCAAGGCCAACGCCATCTACGGCACCGGCTACCCGCTCTTCACCGCCCTAGGGCGGCCGCTGATCGCCAAGCTTGCCGTCGAGCACGCCCGGCGGCTTGGCTGCGACACCGTTGCCCACGGCTGCACGGGGAAGGGCAACGACCAGGTCCGGATCGAGGCCGGGATCGCCACCTTAGCCCCGGAGCTGAAGGTCCTCGCCCCGGTCCGTAGCTGGCAGATGGGTAGGGAGGAGGAGATCGCTTACGCCCGCGCCCACGGGATCCCGCTCAAGGGGGGCAACGAGCAGACCCCTTACTCGATCGACGACAACCTCTGGGGCCGCTCCTCGGAGGGGAGGTGGATCGAGGAGCTCGACCATCCCCCTGAGGAGGACGTCTACGGCCTGATCACCCCGCCCCACAAGGCCCCAGACGAGGCTGAGGAGCTCGAGCTCGAGTTCGAGGAAGGCCTCCCGGTTGCGGTTGACGGCCAACGGCTGGACCTGGTGGCGCTGCTTGAACTGCTTACCGCCCGCGGCGCCCGCCACGGCGTCGGCTTTGTCGACCAACTGGAGGACCGGATCGTGGGCTTGAAGGTCCGGGACATCTACGAGGTCCCGGCTGCCCAGATCGTCCTTACCGCCCACCGGGAGCTGGAGCGGCTGGTCTCGACCGGCCACCAGAACCAGCTCAAGCCGCTGCTTGAGCAGCGGTGGTCGTACCTGGTTTACGCAGGGCTTTGGTGGGAGCCGCTTCGGCTGGACATCGATGCCTACATGGAGGCGGCGAACCGGATGGTTACCGGAACGGTTGGACTGCGCCTCTACAAGGGGACGGTCCAGGCGGTAAGGCGGTCCTCCCCAAACGCGATCTACGACGCCGCGCTCGCCTCCTTTGCCCCCTCCGGCGGCCTTTTCTCCCAGGCAGCAGCGCCGGGCTTTATCGAGCTGTTCACCCTCCAGTCGCGGATGGCTTGGCGGCTGCGGGAAGCCCGGGAGCGGTAGACCTTTTCGGGCAATAGAGCTAGGATTGTTAGTAGAGGCCGTTATGGACGGCGCTGAAAAACACCACGTCCTCGACGAGCTGTTGGCCGAGAGCGTTGGCCGCCTGAAGGAGCAGCGGGGGCCGACGGTCCGCAAAGGTCCCGGCTGGGAGCAGCTCCCTGAAGAAGACCCTTACGTCCCCGAGGTCCGGGCACCGGCGCCACAGCGGGGGCGGACGGCAGAGCAGGGGGGCGCTGAGGCGACCAGCCAGCCTGAGGTCGCCAGCGTTGAGCTGCGCGCCCGCCTCACCCGGCAACGGCGCCGTAACCTGCGGCTGGCGCGGGAGCTGGAGCGCAGGGAGGCCGAGCTTGCCAGGGTCGCCCAGGAACGGGACCAACTGCGCAGCCGGGTCGCCCGGCTGGAGGAGGAACTGGCAGAGGCTGGCCGGCGGGAACGGGAGCTTGCTGCCCGGCTCGAGGAGGAGCGGTTGCGCCGGGGCCGGGCGGAGCTTGAGCTGGAACGGCTGAAGGGGCGGGTTGCGGTGCTGAAGCCGCTCCTCGACGGCCTTGCGAAAGCTGGGGAGGAGCTGGGGCTTGCTGGGCGGCCGGGGGAGCGGCCGCCCCTTGCCCCCGAGCCCAGTGAGCAGGAGCCTCCAAAGGGGGGCCTGATGCGGGCCCTTGCCGGGGCGGTTGAGCAGTGGCGGGGTCCCGGCCCACGGCCGGTGCGGTAGCTCGGCTCCGCCGGGCACGGCCGTAGGATTGGCGGCGGTGAGCCATCAGAGCTGTTGCCACCTCCACGTCCACTCCGAGTACTCCCTGCTCGATGGAGCGTGCAAGATCGACGCCCTTGCTAAGCGGGCGGCCTCGTTCGATCAGCCGGCGCTAGCCCTTACGGACCATGGCGTGATGAACGGCGCCGTTGAGCTTTACAAGGCCTGCAAGCGGGAGGGGATCAAGCCGATCATCGGCTGCGAGGTCTACCTCCTTTTGCCCGACGAGAAGCGGTTGGGCGCCGGCGGGAGGCGGAGGGAGCGGTACCATCTCACCCTCTTGGCGGCCAACGAGGACGGGTACAAAAACCTCGTCAAGCTTTCCTCCGCCGGTTTTCTGGAGGGGATGCAGAAGGGCAAGCCGGCCGTTACCCTCGACCACCTCGACCGCCATCGGGAGGGCGTGATCTGCCTCACCGGCTGCCTTGCCTCCCGGTTCTGCCAGCTCCTGTTAGAGGAGCGCCGCGACGAGGCTCGTGCCCACGCCGGCCAGCTCCAGGAGATCTACGGCAAGGACAACCTCTACTTCGAGATCCAGAAGAACGGCCTCGCTGCCCAGGAGCAGTGCAATACCGGGATCGTGCGGATCGCCGGCGAGCTTGGCGGCAGGATCGTCGGAACGGGGGACGTCCACTACCTGCGCCGCGAGGACTACGAGATGCACAAAGCCCTGCTCTGCGTCCAGACGAAGAGCACCCTTGCTGCGCCGAAGCTGACCTTTGAGACCAACGAGTTCTACCTTCGCGACAACGCCGAGATGGCAAAGGCCTTCTCGGAGTACCCAGAGGCCCTTGAGACAACCTTGGAGATCGCCGAGCGGTGCGACCTAGAGCTTGTCCTCGGCCGCCAGCTGATTCCCCGTTACCCGACCCCTGACGGCAGCGACGCCACCTCTTACCTGCGGAAGCTGGTTGAAGCCGGCCTCCGCGAGCGGTACGGCGATCCCCCGCCGGCCAAGGCCCGGGAGCGGATGGAGCTGGAGCTCTCGGTGATCGACCGGATGGGGTTCTCCTCCTACTTTTTGATCGTCTGGGACTTCGTCTCCTTCGCCAAGCGCAACGGGATCGCCGTCGGCCCAGGCCGTGGTTCGGCTGCCGGCTCCCTGGTCTCCTACTGCCTGCGGATCACCGACGTCGACCCCCTTGCTTACGACCTCCTCTTCGAGCGGTTCCTCAACCCGGAGCGGGTCTCGATGCCGGACATCGACATCGACTTCTCCGTCCGCGGCCGGGAGCGGGTGATGCGGTACGTCACCGAGAAGTACGGCCGGGAGTGCGTCGCCCAGATCATCACCTTCGGCAAGCTCTTCCCGCGAGCGGCCACCAGGGACGCTGCCCGGGTCCTTGGCTACGACTACCAGACCGGCGACCGGCTGGCGAAGCTGATCCCTGAGCCGGTGATGGGCCGGCCGCCCTCCTTCGAGGACTGCCTCAAGGAGGGGGAGCCGCTCCGCGCCGCCTACGACCAGGACCCCACCGCCCGCCAGATCATCGACCTCGCTCGGGGGTTGGAGGGGATCGTCCGAAACTCCTCGATCCACGCTGCGGCGGTGGTGATCGCCGACCGGCCCCTGACCGAGATCGTCCCCTTGCAGCTTGCCGACGCCGGCGTCGGCGAGGACGGAGAGCGGCAGTTCCGGACCGTCACCCAGTACTCGATGAAGCCACTCGAGGAGATCGGGCTGCTGAAGATGGACTTCCTCGGCCTACGCAACCTCGACGTGATCGAGGACACCCTCGACATCATCGAGCGCTCCGGTCAGCCCCGGCCGGACATCACCAAGATCCCCCTTGACGACCCCAAGACCTACGAGATGCTTGCCCGCGGCGACTCGATCGGGGTGTTCCAGTTCGAGTCGGAGGGGATGCGGGATGCGCTGCGCAAGGTCCAGCCCGATGAATTCGACGACCTGATCGCCTTGGTCGCCCTCTACCGCCCCGGGGCGATGGACCAGATCCCGGTCTACGCCCGCAACAAACGCCACCCCGACCAGATCAGCTACGCCGACGAGCGGCTGCGGCCGATCCTCGAACCCTCAAAGGGGGTGATCCTGTACCAGGAGCAGGCAATGCAGATCGCCCAGAAGCTGGCCGGTTTCTCCGCTGCGAAGGCGGACGACCTGCGGAAGGCGATCGGCAAGAAGAACCGGGAGGCGATGGCTGCCCTCAAGCCGGACTTCGTCGAGGGGTGCAAGCGGTCCGGAACCAAACCGGAGGTGATCGACTGGCTGTGGCAGACCAACGAACGGTCCGCCGACTACTCCTTCAACAAGTCCCACGCCGCCTGCTACGCCCTGATCGCCTACCGCACAGCCTGGTTGAAGGCGAACTACCCAGCCCAGTACATGGCGGCGCTGATCTCCTCGGTGATGTCGACCAAGGACAAGGTCCCGTTCTTTGTCTCCCGGTGCGAGGAGATGGGGATCAAGGTCCTTCCCCCCGACGTCAACCGCTCCGACCACGAGTTCACCGTCGAGGGGGGGAACATCCGCTTCGGTCTGGACGCGGTCAAGGGCGTCGGCTACCAAGCGGTCGAGGCGATCAAGCGGGCGCGGGAGCAGGGTGGACCGTTTACCTCGCTGTGGGACTTCTGCGAACGGGTCGACTACCGGGCGCTAAACAAGAAGGCGCTGGAAGCGCTGATCAAGTGTGGCGCCTTCGGCTCGACCGGGGCGACCCGGAAGGGGATGTTGATGGTCTTGCCCCAGGCCCAGGCGGCTGGCCAGAAGGCCCAGCAGGACGCCCAGGCCGGACAGATCTCGATCTTCGACCTCGTCGGCGGGGAGCGGAAGGCCGCCAAGCCGGCTGCGCCCCGGCCACCGATCCCAACCGAGGAGGCAGACCAGGCAGAGCTGCTGGCGATGGAGAAGGAGGCGATCGGCCTCTTCATCTCCTCCCATCCCCTGAAGCGGATCGCCGCTGCCCTGCGCAGCAGGACCGACTGCACCTTGCGGGAGCTCCCCAGCCGACGGGAGAAGGAGGTGGTAACGGTCGGCGGGATCATCACCGAGACCAAGCGGCTGCGGACCCGGACCGGCCAGCCGATGGCGTTTGCCACCCTTGGCGATCTCGAGGGGTCGATCGAACTGCTGATCTTCGCCGACGCCCTTGCCGGCAAAGAGCAGGTTGTCGCGGTCGACCGGGTGGTGCTTGTCAAGGGGCGGGTTGACCACAAGGAGGCCGGGGAGTGCTGCCTGGTGGTCAGCGAGATCGAACCCTTTGAGCCGGCGGAGGCAGAGGTGGTGGAGGCGCAGCGGGCCGAAGACGGGGAGGATCCGCCCGGCCCCAGTAGCGGGGCGGGGAAGGGGCGGCCGGCCCCGCCCGAGCCGGTAGGGCCGCCGCCGGTGGAGCTGGAGCTGGACGCTACAGCGCTTGAACCGAAGGCGATCGAGCGGCTCAAGCAGACCCTGCTGCGCTTTCCTGGCGAGCAACGGGTAATCGTCAACCTCCTCACAAAGGCAGGGCTGCGGCGGTTGCGGATCGGCCCCAGGTACACGGTCAAGGACTGTCCAGCGCTGCACCAAGAGGTCGACCGCTGGGTGGTGGGCAAGGAGCCGCTCCTGGCTGGGGAGGTCGCCTAGCCCTACCTTCTGCGCCGGAGGCGTAGTAGGGGGTTCCACGTGGCGTTGGCAGTGCGGGTGGCGCTCATGCCGGATCGTCCGGAGGTCTTGGTGCGGTCGGTATCGCTGCAATCCACTGGCCGGTATTGTCGGTCTAACCGATCCCAGGGAAGCGAGGGCCAGCAGGGTGGTCAAAGCAAGCGCAACCCCGCAGCCGCGGATGAAGAACCCGGCGATGGTGGTTCCCGAGGCGATGAAGGCGATCCAGGCGCTGGTCGGCTCCATCATGCAGAGCGGCGTGCCCGAAGAGACCCTCCACCTCGTTCACCTGCGGGCCAGCCAGATCAACGGCTGCAGCGTCTGCGTCGACTCTGGCTCTAAGCAGGCCAAGCAGGCGGGCGCATCGGACGAGCGGCTGCATGCGGTCGCTGCGTGGCGCGACGCCCCGTACTTCAGCGACGCCGAGCGCGCTGCGCTCGCCCTGACCGAGGCGGTTACAAGGCTAAGCGATCGACCCGATCCGGTGCCCGATGCGCTCTGGGAGCAGGCCGCAAGCCATTACGACGAACGCCAGCTGGCCGCGATCGTCCTGATGATCGCCACCACCAACCTCTTTAACCGCCTTAACGTCACGACGAGGCAGACCGCAGGGTCCTGGGAGCACCGCTAAGGCGCGCCGACAACCAAGACCGGGGCCAGTTCGAGGGTGGACGGCGAGCCGGCAGACCCCGGCCGCCTGCGAAACGCCGCCTAGCGGGCCGCCGCGCCGACGGCGTTGAGAGCTCCGCAGAAGCGCCCCGCTGCCGCGCGCGTAGCTGCACGGTTGGGTAGCGTCGTCACCCCGCCGAGGGTGTCAGCCGCGCTCTGGAGGCTGCAAAGCCCTAGGTCCACTTCAACCAAGGGCGCTGGATAGCGGGGCTCCAACCCGACGGAAGGGTCCCTCCTCGATCTAGCGGGTTGAGGGGTACCGCCACGTAGCGGCTCCGCAAGGACCCTCGAGAGGATCCGGTCGTTGCCTTTCGCTAGATGGCGGCGCGTGCGCTTGTCTCCTCCTGCGGACAGAACATCCCGATCGCCTCACCACCGGTTGGACCCTAACCTGCCGCCGGCGTGCCGGTCTGATGCCGCAGCCGGTTATGCCCCGCCGGGACCCGAACCGCAAAACCCAACCTAGCGACCGTCCCGCAGCCGGCGGGCGAGGGCGACTTCCGCGGCTGAAGCGCCCTCTTTTTTTGCCCCGGGGGTCTCAAGGATGCAGGGCAGCCCCTGGAGGGGGCGGGCCTGCAGGAAGTTGGCAAGCCCTTCGGTGCCGATCTCCCCCTCGCCGAGGTTTGCGTGGCGGTCTTTGTTTGAGCCGAGGGGAAAGACGGAGTCGTTGAGATGGAGGGAGCGGACGCAACCTTTTCCGATCGCCTGCTCCAGGTCGGCGACAACCCCCTCCACCACGCCCGGTTCCCGGATATCGAACCCGGAGGCGAAGAGGTGGCAGGAGTCGAGGCAGATCCCCAACCGGCGATCGGACCCCGCTGCCTCGTAGAGGCGGGCAAGCTCTTCGATTGAGCGGCCAAGGGTTCCCCCGGCGCCGGCGGTGTTCTCGAGATGGAGCTCGCACCGCTCGCTTTCGGCAAGGGCTTGGGCGATCGTTTGTCCGGCCCGCACGATCGCCTCCTGAGGCTCCTCACCCTTGGCCGAGCCGGGGTGGAGGATCACCGCCTGGGCGCCGATCTGGTCACCTGCCCGCAGCGAGCCGACCAACGCCTGGAGCGACTTATCCCGCAGCTCAGGTTCGGCGCTGGCTGGGTTGAGGAGGTAGATG
>Ga0167616_1000220_pt1 | contig 15286 bp, 12 predicted proteins | sample OSPB_Mat_host_9__FD_111801 | JGI IMG/M metagenome (GOLD analysis project Ga0167616, IMG submission 111801) | Extremophilic microbial mat communities from Yellowstone National Park, USA - OSPB_Mat_host_9_15 (v2) (version 2) | ecosystem: Environmental > Aquatic > Thermal springs > Hot (42-90C) >... | reverse complement strand
GGAATCAAGTTCCCCCACCAAAGCAGCGATCCAGAGTCCAGCTCCCTGGGGATGGTGATGTTCCTGCTGATGGGGCTGGCAGCCCTCGCCTTGACAGGGTTGGTCTGGGCATCGGCGATCACGTCGGGGTACTGGGTGTTAGGCATCACCCTTGCCATCTACCTAGCCCTGGCGCTGGCGGTTGTGCTCGAGGCGTTCCGGCTTCTTTCCCGCTGAAAGGGAAAACCGGCGGGAGGTTTTCACCGTTGGCCACTCCAGCCACCCGTCCGAGCGGCTTCTAGCCCTCCTTGAGGGCGCTGGGGTGGAGGTGGTGGTCGATGTGCGGCTGGTACCGACCTCGGCCCGAAACCCGCAGTTCGCCAAAGAGCGGCTCCAGCGGCTCCTTAGCGACGCCGGGATCGCTTACCTCCACCTTCCAGGCCTTGGCGGCAGGCGCAAGCCCCACCCTAACTCCCCAAACGGTCGCTGGCGCCAACCTCCCTTCCGCGGCTACGCCGACTACGCCCTCAGCGAGGAGTTTGCAGCGGCCTTCGCACAGCTGAGGACCGTTGCAGCCACAGCGCGGAGCTGCCTGCTCTGCGCCGAGGCACTGTGGTGGCGGTGCCATCGCCGGCTGCTGGCCGACCGGCTGCTGGCGGACGGCTTTCCCGTTAGCCACATTCTCCCCAACGGCAGGCTTGTCCCCCATCGGCTGCCGGAGTTCGCCCGGGTCGGCCGGGACGGAACGCTCCTCTATCCAAGCCAAACCGAAGGGGTTGGTGGCGATCCGGTGGCCGGCGGCGCTGGTAAACTTGCCGCCTCCGCAGAGGAACCGCACGGGCAGTGAGGCGCCGCCGGCCGTAGCCGGCGGCAGCAAGCGAGATGAGCGAGCAGCGAAGAAGCCAGACAGCGGTTGGCGGTACTGCGGGGCAGCGGAGGCCCTCTCCAGCCCCAACCGACCCTTACCTGCTCCCCCCTCCGCCGCCGCGAATCGGCCGCCGGCTTCGGAAGCTGCGGATCGCGGCGATCGTTTGCGCCGCGCTGCTTTTAGCGGCGATCTCCTTCCTCTACGGGATCTTCATCGCGGTTGCCTCCGACCTTCCCCAGCTCGAAGACCGCTACCAGTTCACCCACGCTAAAAACTCCTACCTGCTCGACGACCACGGGCGGCCGCTTGCGGTCCTCTCCGAGCAGCACCGGATCCTTCTTAGCGCTAACCAGATCCCCCGGATCGTAAAAGACGCGGTCGTCTCGATCGAGGACCGCCGCTTCTACAGCGAGCCAGGAATCGACATCAAGGGGATCATCCGCGCCGCGCTCGCCGACCTGCTCCACGGTGGCGCCGTCCAAGGGGGGTCGACGATCACCGAGCAGTTCGTGAAAAACGCCCTTGACGCCCAGGACCACCGCACCCTATTTGAGAAGTTGCGCGAGGCGGCGCTCGCCTTCCAGCTCGCCCACAAGTGGCCCAAGGAAAAGATCCTCGCCGAGTATCTCGACACAATCTACTTCGGCGAAGGGGCTTACGGCATCGAGGCTGCTGCGGAAACCTACTTCGGCCACCTGCCGGGCCACCTCGGCTGCGGACTGCCGGGCGCACCCCTCTGCGTCAGCGAGCTAACCGTCGGCGAGGCCGCGCTGCTTGCCGGGATCATCGCCTCCCCGACCGGCTTCGACCCGGTCACCCATCCCCTCGCTGCGCGGGAAAGGCGGGATCTCGTCCTCAAGGACATGCTCGAGCAGCACTACATCACCCGCTCCGAATACAACCGAGCAATGGAAGAACCGCTCCCGGCACCCCAGGAGGTCCAACCCCCTACTAGCCCGCCGGTAGAAGGGTTGCAAACCGGGTACTTCACCAGCTGGGTGGAAAACCAGCTGATCGAAAAGTACGGCGCGCAGCGGGCGCTGGAGGGCGGGTTGCGGGTAAAAACCACCCTCGATCTCGGCCTCCAACGGATCGCTGAAGCGGCGGTCAAGCAGTACGTCGACGGCCCGGGCCAGCCCAGCGCCGCCTTAGTGGCAATCGAAAACTCGACCGGCGCGGTCCGGGCGATGGTTGGCGGCAAAGACTTTGAACGGGAACCGTTTAACCTCGCCACCGAGTCGGAGCGTCAGCCCGGCTCTGCCTTTAAGGCCTTTGACCTTGCGGCTGCGCTCGAGGACGGAATCTCTCCCTACTCCGTCTGGACTTCGAAACCAAAGGTGTTTATCGTCCCGGGGACCGGGGGCAAGGAAAAGTTCTACGTCCACAACGACATGAACGCCTACGCCGGCGAGCGGACTTTGATCGAAGCAACCGCTTACTCCGACAACACGGTCTTCGCGGAAATGGGGATCGACGTCGGCACCGCCAAGATCGCGGCGATTGCCCACAAGATGGGGATCGAAACGCCGATCTCCACTAACCCTGCGATGACGATCGGTGGACTGGAAGTCGGGGTATCCCCGCTCGAGATGGCCCACGCCTACGAGACGATCGCCCACGATGGGCAACGGGTCGACAGCTCGATCCTGAAAGCGGGAAACGGAGAACCGACTGGGATTGAAGAAGTTGCTGCTCCGCCCGGTGAAACGCTGCCGGACGGCTCGAACAGAGAAGTTAACCAACCCCGCCTGATCCGGGTCCTACCGCCGGCGGTCGCCGAAACCGAGACCCACATGCTTGAAACGGTCATCCAGTACGGCACCGCCCGGGTCGCAAACATCGGCGTCTTCGCGGCCGGAAAGACCGGCACCACCTCCAACTATGTGGATGCGTGGTTTGTCGGATTCACCAAACGCTACACGGTGGCTGTCTGGGTTGGCTACCCCGCCCACCCAGTGCCGATGTTCACCCAGTTCAATGGCGGCCCGGTCGAAGGGGGGACCTTCCCCGCGCTGATCTGGCGCTCCTTCATGGTCGGGGCGATGAACCTGGAACGGGAAGCAGGCGCCGGTCAGAGCCAGCCCCAACTCCAGCCCAGAAGCGGGGAACCTCCCCAACCCGCCAGCTCTCCCCAGCCGCCCTCATCTGCCACCGGCCCTACCGGTCGGGAACGGGCATCGCCCCACCCCACGACGCCCAACCAAGGCAGCTCCTCCACCAACCAAAACCCAACACCGGCAATCGAAAAGCCGGCCCCTGCAGCGAAGGAACCACCCACCCAACCGCAGCCGCCACCACGGTCTGGAGAGGCGGAACCCAGCGAAGGCCAGCCGCCCAGCCAGGGCTCTCAGCCTCCTCCCCCATCCCCCGCGGCAGCGGGGGGAGCGGCTGCCCCGCCGAGCAAATGAGGAAAGCGGCCGGTGGCCGCTTTCCTCGGGGGTAGCGAACGGAAGGTGACCGCTTAGGCGGCTTCGTGGAAGATCAACCGCTTGACGGTAACGGTGGGGGTGAAGCCGGCCTGGCTGCAGCGCCTGGGCAGGAAGGTGATCCGGCCGATTACCTTTGCCCGGTCGCCGGCCTTCAACCCTTCGACCGTCGGCTGCTGGCCGGACTGGCTGCCGATGCCAAGGACAACCCGGACTTCGCTGACCTTGTAGGTGACGGTCTTGCCGAGTTCGCCGCGGGCGTAGTGGTTAGCCCGCTTCACTTCGACCGCCACTTCACCGCTGTAGGTGCCGTTGGCGTTCTTGGTCAGGGAGTCACTGACGAGCACGCCGCTAGCGATGTAGGCGACAGAGTGCACGTTGCATCCCTTCGTCCTGCCCTTGGCGGCGTGTTCCTTGCCACGGCCTTGATCGCGGTGTTCCATGGTCCGACCGACCGCTCTGCCGGGCGACCCAGGCTTGGCTGCGGCGCTGAACGGCACCCAGACGCCGAGGCCGACAGCCGCTGCACCGAGCGCTGCGATCGCTGTTTTCCTGGTTAGCATCTGACAACCTCCTGAAGGTGGGATCTTGTTGGTTTCGAAGTTAAGACGCAGGGGGAGGAGGTTGGTCAGGGTCTTTCCCGCCGCGGTTCTTCAGCGGCCGGAGGGACCCCTTCAGGACGACCCGGTTCGCTTGGTCGGCCCGTTTCTGCTTCCCGTTGCGGCGGCTGGGTTGGCGGTTGCGGCCGGCCTTCCCCTGCGCCGCTTTGGAAGGGTCGTTGGGGGGGATGGAGTTCCCGCTCTTCCTGAGCCCGTTCGCGGCCAACCGGGTGGGCGGGCCCCCTTTGGCGCCCGCTGCGCCGGCCGCCTTCCCCTTCTGCGCGGACCGGTCCCCCGCTGGAAGGCGCGGTCTGGACCGGCTGGCTTGCTCGTTCCGCCGCCCCTGCTGCCGCACCCGTCCCGACGGTCCGCCGTTGAACCGGGGTTTGGGCAGGGTGGGAAGCCGCGGACTGCGCGGCGGTGGACCGGCGATCGGGGTGGCCGAGGCTGGCGATCCGCGCCTTGCGGCTGGTAGCCCCGTCGACCCCGGTTCGGAGGGGCCCGCCGCCAGTGGGCACCCCTCCTCTCCTTCCGCCATCCCCCAGCGCGGAAACGGCGCTGTGGCGGCGGGCCGGATGGGAGCTAGAGGTGGCTGCAACCGCCCCCACCCCTCCGCCGACGGCCAGCACGGCGAGGACCGCGGCCTTGGTGGCAAGGCCAGCGAGTGGGTGGACGCCTGCGGTAGCGACAGCACCGCTAGCGCTTCCCGGTCCACTCCCTTTTGCGGCGCCGATCAGCCGGCTGAGCAAGGCACCGGCAGCCAAGGGCGAAAGCGGCGGGATCAAGGCGTTGAGCGCAAGCCGGCGCTGCTCGATCTCCTCTCGGAACTGCCGGCAACCGGGGCAACTGCGCAGGTGGGCAGCCACCTTGCGGCCCCGCAACAGGCGGCCATCCCGCTCCGAGATCTGCATCCGTACCAGCTCACACTCCATCGAACGACCCTCCGCGAAGTCGTGGAGAGCGGTACGGGCTTCGAAGAGCAGCTGCTTGGCAGCGCCGGCGGAACAGCCAAGGGCCTCCCCTACCTCTGCTACCGGCAAGCCGTTCAGCTCGTGGAGCAAAAGCGCCGCCCGCTGGCGCACCCCAAGTGCCCGAAGGTCCTCCACCAACTGCGCAAGGTCTGCCCGCTGCTCTGCCACCTGCTCCAAAGAGGGCCCCCCTTCCTCCTGGGAGGCGGGTTCTACCGGGCGCTGGCGGCGGCGGATCAGCCCAACCCCCTCGTTGTGGGCGATCCGAAACAGCCAAGGCCTTACCGCCTTCACCGTGGCGCCGGCGCGGACCGACCGAAGCGCCTGGAGGAAGGTGTTCTGGAGGGCGTCCTCCGCCTCGTGAGGGTCGGAGAGAAGGCCGCAGAGGTAGCGGTAGAGGGGTTGATGAAAACGGTGGTAGAGCTGGGCGAAGGCCCGCTCGTCCCCCTTCGCCGCCGCGGCCAGCAGCTTCCGCTCCGGCAACAGGCGGGCAATCGAGACGGCCGGCGACGGCTGGGTTGCAACCCTTGACTGCATTGTTCACGTTTCCCTAGACGTGGGAAACCCCCTTTAGGTTAGGTCCCATTGCCACAAAAAGAAAGTGGCTGCTAAACGGATGATCGGCGCCACGGCCACGGTTTGGAGACAAACCGGCAGCCGTCGATCGCAAACCGCCAATCCAGCTCCGTCCCTTTGCTGATCCCGATCCTCCGACCCCGGACAATCGGAGGGTTGGCGAAGCGGGGATGGCGGGGGTAGACCTTGAGCGGTCCGCTGCTCAAGCTCGAGCCGTTCAAGGACAGACCAACCCCAAGGGCCTGGCTAAGCTTCCCCGGTCCGGAACACAGCTCCCGCCGATCCGTGGTGTTGCGCCGCCGCTCCATCAGCTCGATGCCCTCGAGCGGGTAAAGGGCGCGGATCAGCACCGCTGCCCCCACCCCTTCCCCCTCGCAGACCGCGTTGATCAGAGCGTGGACACCGTAGGAGCGGTAGACGTAGGCGCGGCCGGGGGGACCAAACAGCGTCGCCGTCCTGGGGGTGAACCCGATGTAGGCGTGGCAGGCCGGCTCGCTGTGGTGGTAAGCCTCGGTCTCAACGATCACCCCGCTGCAAGCACCGTGGCGCAGGACGCAGCCGATCAACTCCTGCGCGACGACCAAAACGTCCCGGTCGAAAAAGCGGGCCGGGAGCGGCCGCACAGCGGCCTTAACGCGGCTCACCCGGGCGGCCATCCAGCTCCTCGCGCAGCCGCTGCAGATGGTCCTTGGCCTGTTCCAGCTGCTCGGCAAGCCGCTCGGAAGCGGTACCCCCTTGGGAGCGCTTGCTCTCCAGCCACCGCTGTGGGTCGGCAAGCAACGTCACGACCTCCTCCGCCTGGGCAGCGAGCAGCGGGTCGCAGGCGGCGATCTCCTTCGCCGAGAGGTCGCCAAGCCCCTTCCCAGCGGCAAGCGCCTCCCTGACCAGGCGGCCGACCACGCGGTGGGCCTCCCGGAAGGGCACCCCAACCTTGACGAGCAGATCGGCGACCTCGGTGGCGGCAAGGGAAGGGTCGCGTGCTGCGGCTGCCAGCCGCTCCTTGCGAAAGGAAGCGGTCCGTACCAGGCCCGCCCCGGCGGCAAGGCAAAGCTCTAAGGTGTCGGCTGCGTCGAAAAGGTGCTCCTTGTCCTCCTGGAGGTCCTTGTGGTAGCCAAGGGGAAGGCCGTGGAGGACGCCGTGCAGCGCGCCCAGGTGACCAACCACCCGCGGTGCCTTGGCCCGCAGGAGCTCCGCTGCGTCTGGATTTTTCTTCTGGGGCATCAGCGAAGAGGTAGCGCTCCAGGCGTCGGCCAGCTCGACGAAGCCAAACTCAGCGCTTGCCCACAGCACCAACTCACCGCCCAGCCGGGAGAGATGGGTAGCGGTGGTAGCCGCTGCGCCAAGGTAGTCGAGGACGAAGTCCCGGTTGGAGACCGCATCCAGGGAGTTGGGCGCCACCGCTGCAAAACCAAGCTCCTTAGCTAGGGCGGTGCGGTCCTCGCCGAAGCCGCTTCCAGCCAACGCACCTGCCCCTAGCGGCAGCTCCCTGCACCCCTCTTCAACGAACCAAAACCGCCGCTCGTCGCGGGCGAACATCCAGAAGTAGGCGAGCAGGTGGTGGCCAAGGTAGAGGGGTTGGGCCCGCTGGAGGTGGGTGTAGCCGGGGGCTGGCCAGTCCCGGTGCTCCTCGGCGCGGGCGAGGAGCACCGACAGCAGCTCGGCAAGGCAGTAGCGGGCCTGGCGGGCCCGACCCCGGACGTGGAGCAGGAGATCGGTCACCACCTGGTCGTTGCGGGAACGGCCGGTGTGGAGCTTGCCGGCAACCTCCCCCACCACCTCCGCAAGCCGCCGCTCGACCGCCATATGGATGTCTTCGTCCGTTTGCTGGAACGGGAAGGTTCCCTCCGCGAGCTCCCGGCCAACCTGCTCAAGTCCCCGTTCAAGCTTCTCCCGCTCCTCGGCGGAGAGGATCCCGATCGCTGCCAACAGCCGCAGGTGGGCGCGGGAGCCTGCGAGGTCCTCTTCCCAGAGCCGTTGATCGAACCCCAGGGAGGTGTTCAGCCGCTGGAAGACCGGATCCTGTCCCTCTCCAAGCCGCCCTGCGAGGTAGGGGCTGTCAGCTGGGCCGTCGCCTTGCATCGCTGGCAGTTTAGGTTCTCACCGGAACCGGACCGTAAAGGTGCCGTCCGGCCCCAGCGGACTGGGGGCAGCGACGGCGCTTACGATCGCACCTTCCCCACCCGGCACCAGCACCAGCGGCACCGCCGTTTCCGATCCGGGGTGGACCACCAGCCCGCTTGCCGTTTCAGCGCTGTCGGCGGTAAAGGTCACCGCCTTGAAGTTGGCGAGGGGAAGAATGGTGCAACGGTTCTGTTCGCAACGGCTTGGTGACTCGGCAATCCACTCCGCGCTTGAGAGGTCGGGATGGCGCAGCCTTTGGCTGAGGTGGACAGCGCGGTGGCGGCTACGGTCTTCCACGAACAGGATCACCGTTTCCCCTGCCGCCCTCACCCCCGCTGCGATCCGGTCTCCGGGCACAACGTTGAGCGCCAGCCTCTTCCCGAACCGTGGCAGCAGTTCATACCAGGCGTAGGTTTCGATCCGCCCGCGGGGGCCGCAGTCGGATTCGGTGCCGACCTGCTCGAGGTGGCTTGATTTTGGGAAGAAGCCGCCAAGGCCGACCCAGAAGCTGACCGCCCGTGGCTGGCCCCGCCGGCAGGAGACGTGGGGCTCCACCCATTCCCCCTTTACCGCCCGAAACGGGCCGGCAGGCAGGACGTACCCCGACCAGTTGGCGCTGATCTGCGGGCCGTCCTCTAGCGCAGCGGCAGACCCGCCAAAAAGGTAGATCGCTAAGAACAGGACAGCGGCAGCAGCCCCCACCCGCCGCCTCACCGGCCGGCTCCCTGCTCCTTGATCGCCCCCACCAACCCCTCTACCACCCGCTCCACCTCCCCCTCCCCGATGCCTGGGTAGAAGGGGAGGGCTAAGGAGCGGGAGGCGGCCTCCTCGCAGACCGGGAACTGGCCGGACTGAAAGCCAAACCGCTCCTTGTAGAAGGGCAACAGGTGGATCGCCGGCAGGTACGCCTTGCTCTCAATCCCAAGGTTGCCGAGCGCAGCGATCACCCCCTCCCGGCGGCACCACCGGGGGAGCCGGACGGCGTAAACGAACCAGGAGCGGCGGATCTGCCCCTCGTTAGGGCAAGGCAGCACCAGCCCCTCCTCCCCAAGCAGGTCGGCGGCAAGGGCAGTAAAGGCCTGGCGGTAAAGAAAAGCCGCTTCCTCCCGCATCCGAAGGAGCTCGGGAAGGCGGTGCAGCTGGGCGAGGCCAAGGGCACAGGCGAGCTCGGAGAGGCGGTAGTTGAAGCCAAGCCGACGGTGCTCGAGCCAGCCCATCCCCCCCTCCCGTCCCTGGTTGCGCTCGCTGTCGATCAGCTCCTTCTGGCCCCTATCACCGCACACCACCATCCCCCCCTCCCCGGTCGTGATCTGCTTGTTGGGGTAGAAGCCGAAGCAGGCTGGGTTGCCGCGGCCACCAACCGGCACCCCCTCCCCGTCGATCGCCCCAAGGGCCTCGCAGGCGTCCTCGACGATCGCCAAGCCGTGGCGGCGGGCGACCTGCTCAAGGGCAGCCATCGCAGCTGGGTAGCCGAAGACGTGGACGGGGAGAATCGCTGCCGTCCGTGGACCGACGGCTGCAGCGACAGCCGTTGGGTCGATGTTCAGGGTTGTCGGCTCTACGTCGACGAAGACCGGGGTTGCCTGCTGGTAAAGAATCACGTTTGCTGAAGCTACGAAGGAGAACGGGGTTGTGATCACCTCGTCCCCGGGACCGACCCCAACCGCCCGCAGCGCGAGGTGGAGCGCAGCGGTCCCCGAGGAGACAGCGCTTGCGTAGCGAGCGCCGGTGCAGGCTGCAAAGGCCGCCTCGAACTCGCCGAGCAGCGGGCCTAGCGAGAGGCGGCCGCTGCGCAACACGGCAAGAACCGCCTGCTCCTCCTCCTCTCCCAGCAGCGGCCGGGCAAGGGGGATCTTCGTCGACTGCGCCACCGCCTTAGGAGACCGGCTCCGTGGCTCGGGTCGCTGGCACCACCCGCCCGTTGCGGCTTGCCGCGATCAGCAACCCGTACTCCAGCGAGTCGACCAACGCCTGCCAGGAGGCGGAGATCACGTTCTCGGATACCCCAACCGTCCCCCAGACCCGCTTGCCGTCGGAGGCGTCGATCAGCACCCTCGTCACCGCACCGGTCCCCTTCGACTCGTCGAGGATCCGCACCTTGTAGTTGACGAGCTCGATCTGTCGGAGGCGGGGGTGAACCTTCGCCAACGCCGCCCGCAGCGCGTTGTCGAGCGCGTTGACCGGGCCGTTTCCCTCCGCGGTCTGGAGGATCCGTCGACTCTGCCCGCCCTCGCCGAAGACGTGAAGCTTGATCGTCGCCTCGGTCTGAGGGCTTCCGTCCTCCCGCTGTTCGACGATCACCCGCCAGGACTCGAGCCGGAACAGCGGCTCGAAGGTACCGCTCTCCTTGCGAAGCAGCAGCTCTAGGGAGCCGTCTGCAGCCTCGAACTGGTAGCCGGCGTGCTCCAGCTCCTTGATCCGCTCGGCGGTGCGCGCTGCGTCCCGCTCGCTGAGCTCGATCCCAAGCTCGGCTGCCTTCTGGAGCAGGGTCGCCTTGCCGGCCAGCTCTGAGACCAGGACCTCCCGTTTGTTGCCGACCAAAGCGGGGTCGATGTGCTCGAAGGTGGCGGGGTCGGAGCGAACTCCAGAGGCGTGCATCCCGGCCTTGTGTGCAAAGGCGTGGCGACCGACGTAAGGCTGCTTGGGGTCGGGGGTGCGGTTGAGGAGCTCGTCGACGAACCGCGAGAGCTCGGTAAGGCGGCGCAACTTTGCCTCCGGCAAAACCTTCAAGCCAAGCTTCAGCTGGAGGTCGGCGATGATCGTCAGTAGGTTCGCGTTCCCCGTCCGCTCCCCGATTCCGTTCACGGTCCCCTGGACCTGGGTCGCCCCGGCCTCCACCGCTACCACCGCGTTTGCGACAGCGCAACCGGTGTCGTTGTGGGTGTGGATGCCGAGCTTGGCCTCCGGCAGCGCCTCCCGCACCGCGCCCACCGCCCTGTAGACGGCAAGGGGGAGGGAGCCGCCGTTGGTGTCACAGAGAACGAGCCGCTCGGCGCCGGCCTCCTGGGCGGCGCGGAGCGTCTCCAGCGCATACCGAGGGTCTTCGGCAAAGCCGTCGAAGAAGTGCTCGGCGTCGAAGAGGACCCGCTTGCCGGCCTGGCGCAGGTAGGCGATCGACTCCTTGATCATCGCCAGGTTTTCCCGCTTGCTGACCTTCAGCACCTTTGCGACCTGGAAGGCCGAGCTTTTCCCGACCAAGGTACAGATCCCGACGTGGGCGCCCTTCAAGACCGCCAGGCCCTCGTCCTGCTCTGGCCCCACCCCCCGCCGCCTGGTCATCCCGAAGGCGACGATCTGGGCGTGGCGGAGCCTGGCCCCCGCGAGCTTGGCAAACAGCTCCCGCTCCTTCGGGTTGGAGGCAGGAAATCCAGCCTCGATCAGGTCGATCCCTAGTTCGTCTAAGCGGTGGACAACCCGCAGCTTCTCCTCGGCGGTCAGGGACATCCCCGCGCCGCCCATCCCGTCCCGCAGCGTCGCGTCGTAAAGCTCGATCTTTTCCATCGCGCTCAGGCGGAGGACGGCTCCTCGACAGCGGACGGGGAGGCCTCTGCTACGTCGACGACGTCAAGCCACTCCCGGTAACGGCTGGAGCGGCCACGGATCGCCTCCTCGAACGCCTCCTGAAGGAGCTTTGTTATCTCTCCCCTGCGACCCTCCCCTACCGGGTGGCCATCGATCTCCCGCACCGGCACTACCTCGGCGGCGGTGCCTGTCAAGAAGACCTCGTCGGCTAGGTAGAGCTCGGCCCGGGCGATCTGCCTTTCTTCGGTCGGCAGCCCCAGGTCGTTTGCAAGGCAAAGCAAGGAGTGGCGGGTGATGCCCTCTAGGATGCCGCTCGCTTGGGAGGGGGTGATCACCTTTCCCTCCCTGACTATAAAGACGTTCTCGCCGCTCCCCTCGCAAACGTAGCCGTGCTCGTCAAGCAGAATCGCCTCTTCGTAGCCCGCCTTTAGGGACTCGATCTTCGCCAGGACGTTGTTGAGGTACTGGCCGGAGGCCTTGGAGTGAGGGATCAAGGCACCGCTGCCGATCCGCCGCCAGGAGGCCACCTTCGCCCGCACCCCCCGCTCCTTCGACTCCTCGCCGAGATAGGCGCCCCACTCCCAGGCTGCGATCGCTACCTCCACCGTCGCTTCAAGCGGGTTCAGCCCCATCGTGCCGTAGCCGCGATGGGCGATCGGCCGGATGTAACAGGAGCGCAAGCCGTTGGCACGGACCACTTCATGGGTTGCCTGGCGCAGTTCCTCGACGGTGTAAGGAAGGTCCATGTAGTAGAGGGCGGCGGAGCGCCGCAGCCGCTCGAGGTGGTCGACGTTGCGGAAGATCGCCGGGCCGAACGCCGTCTCATAGCAGCGCATCGAGTCGAAAACCGCGGTGCCGTAGTGGAGGCCATGGGTAAGGACGTGAACGGTAGCCCGCTCCCACGGCACCAGCTCGCCGTTCTGCCAAATCAGCTCGGTTGGCTTCATCGCCTCCTCCCGTCGAAGGTTTGAAGTTGCGCTTTAGCCGCTGTTTGCATCGGGTGAAAACAGTCTAGAGACGGCTCAAAACCGCCTCCGCCGCCTGGGCGGTTGTCGCCTCCCCGCCCAGATCGGGGGTCCGGACCCCCGCCTCAACCGCCCCTTGCACAGCAGATTCTAGAGCCGCCGCCTCCTCCTCCATCCCGAACGCGTAGCGCACCATCAAGGCGGCGGAGAGGACCATCCCGTAGGGGTTGGCGATCCCTTTGCCGGCGATGTCGGGGGCGGAGCCGTGGATCGGCTCGAACAGCCCCCTACACCGCTGCTCCCCAGCCTCACCAAGGGAGGCTGAGGGGAGCATCCCGAGGGAGCCGGTGAGGATCGCCGCCTCGTCGGAGAGGATGTCCCCAAACATGTTCTCGGTGAGCAGGACATCGAAGTGGCGGGGCGAGGCGACCAGCCGCATTGCCGCAGCGTCGACAAGGAGATGCTCGAGCTCGATGTGGGGAAACTCCTCCCGGTGGACCCGGCCCACCACCTCCCGCCAGAGGCGGGACGTTTCAAGGACGTTGGCTTTGTCGACGCTGGTCACCCGGGAGCGGGCGATCCGGAACGCCTGCCGGGCAATCCGCTCGATCTCTGCGACCGTATAGGTGCAGAGGTCGGAGGCATGGTTGCGGTCCCGGACCTTCTCCCCGAAGTAGATCCCACCGGTCAGCTCCCGGACCACGATCATGTCCACGCCCAGCAGCCGCTCCGGCCGTAGCGGCGAGGCCTCAGCAAGGGCAGCTAGCGGCTTCACCGGCCGCAGGTTTGCGTACAGCGAAAGCCCCTTGCGCAGGGCCAGTAGCCCTTGCTCGGGCCGAGGTGCATCCGGGTCGGTTGTCTCCCACTTCGGTCCACCTACGGCAGCGAGCAGGACCGCGTCGGCTTCCTTGCAGGCCTCAAGGTCCTCCTCCCGGAGCGTCACGCCATAGCGATCGATCGCCGCCCCGCCGATCGCCCGTTCCTCGAATTGGAACTCCCCAACCCGTTCCAAAGTGGCAACGGCCGGCTCGATGATCTCTGGACCGATCCCGTCGCCGGGGAGGCACACAACCTTCCTTACCACCGCTGTCCGCCCTTAGCGCGTCGCCCAAACATCGGCGGGAGCATAACCACCTCGGTCTCCATGCGCGGATCGGGGCTCCGCCGCCACCGCCCTCCCCTGCACCAGGCTGAAGGTGCGGTCTGCGGGAAACCGGTCGGCGAGACGGTGGCCGATCGCAAGCACCCCCCTCCCTTCCCGGGCGATCCTCTGTATTGCCTGCCAGACCAAGGCGGCGTTGTCCGCGTCGAGGTGGGCGGTTGGCTCGTCGACGATTACAAAGGCGGCCTTGCTCAGCAGCGCCCGTGCAACGAGGAGCCGTCGCCGTTGGCCCCCTGAAAGGGCGCTGCCGCCCGCACCCACCGCCAGCTCTAAGCCCCCGTCTTGGGAGGCAAGCCAGCCGGCGAGGCCAACCGCCGCGAGCGCCCGCCAAAGCTCCTCCTCCGTTGCTTTCGGGTTGGCGAGCAGGAGGTTGTTGCGGACCGTGGTGTCAAATAGGTGGCTTTGCTCTTCGATGAACAGGACGTGGCGACGGACCTCCTCGCCAGGGAGTGTGGCGATGTCGACGCCGCCAAGCCAGACCGTGCCGCGGGCGGGGGCCAGGAAGCGGGCGCAGATCAAGCCAAGGGTGGTCTTGCCGCTTCCGCTGGGGCCACAGAGCACCGTCACCAAGCCCCGCTCCACGGAGAGGTTCAGGCCGCGCAGGAGCGGAGCGGACTTGGAACCGTCGGCCGGGTAGCTGAACCAGACCTCCTCTAGCCGGAGCTCTTCAGGGTCGTGCTTGAGAGCAACGGGAAGGTCGGGGTCGGGGTAAGGGGCTGGCGCGTGAAGGAGCTCTGCCAACCGCGCCGCGCAGCCCCGCCAAAAGGCTACCCGGCGGCCGCTTTCGGCTAGGCCGGCTAGCCCCTCGAAGGCGGCGAAGCCAAGCAGCGCGAGGGCGACCGCATCCACGCCGGAGAGGCGGCCGGCGTGGACCGCCGCTGCGCTTGCCGCCGCTAGCGCGAGCACCGCTAAACCGGAGAGGGCGACGTTCAACTGGCCAGCGACGGCGCTGCCGAGGCGGTCCCCGTACTCGGCGCGGGCAAGGCCGTGCGCGAGCTGCCCAAGGGCTAGCCGCCGCTCCCTTGCCCGTCCGGCAAGGCGCAGCTCGGTGCCGGCCTCAACCGCCTCTACAACCCCGCTTGCGAACTGGCCACGTCGGGAGGCGGCTTGGCCGGCAAACCGGCTCGCTGCGCGGTAGGCAAGGAGAGGGCAGAGGAGCGCGCCAAGGCCGTAAAGGGCCAGGAAATAGAGGGCTGCAACGGGCAGCAGCAGGGCAGCGGCAGAGCCGGCGGCCACACCAACCAGGGCGGCCACCAGCAGCTGGCCGAAGCCTCGAACGTAAAGGTCTTGGAGGCCCTCGACGTCGGCGACGTAGCGGGAGAGCAGCTCCGCCCGCCTGCCGGCCTTTCCTCTCAACCCTCCTGGCAACACCTGGGAGAGGCGGTCAAAGAGGGAGGTCCGCAGCCTCAGCAAGGTCCGCAGCGCGCCGTCATGCGCAATCAGCCGTTCGCCGTAACGGGAGGTGGCGCGCAGGAGCGCAAAGGCTCGGACCAGGACGATCGCAACGAGCAGGCTTAGGATCTGGGGCCTTTGGCTAGCCCTCGCGATCAGAAACCCGGAGGTGGCAAGCAAGGCACAGCTGCTTGCGATCGCAACCAGGCCGAGAAGGAGCGCGCGCCGGTAGCTGCGCCGCTCCGCCGCTCCCGCTTTGGCGATCGTCGCAAGCGCCCCCCTCCCGCTCACGGGACCACCCCCAGCCGTTGGTGGCGCCGCGGGCGGCTGACCGCCCGCAGCCTGCCCGCGGCGAGCCGGTAGACGGCGTCTGCCTGCTCAAGGAGCTTTGCTGCGGAGGGGTGGGGCCCTTCATGGGCCAGCACAACCAACGTCCTTGTCCCGACTGCGGATAGCAGCCTCTCCAAGAGCTCCAGCGCCAGCTCCTCCTCGAGGTGGGCAAAGGGCTCGTCAACGATCCACAGGGGCGCTTCGCTGGCAAGCAACCGGGCAATTGCAAGCCGTTGGCCCTCCCCCGCCGAAAGCCTCCTTCCCCCTTCCCCTACTGACCCGTAAAGGCTGAGCTCAGCAAGTTGGGCGCCAAGGCCGACGCCAACCAAGAGCTGTTCGGCCTGCCTGGGCGGGAGGGTGGGGTTGTAAATGCGGAGG
>Ga0167616_1000205_pt1 | contig 15513 bp, 8 predicted proteins | sample OSPB_Mat_host_9__FD_111801 | JGI IMG/M metagenome (GOLD analysis project Ga0167616, IMG submission 111801) | Extremophilic microbial mat communities from Yellowstone National Park, USA - OSPB_Mat_host_9_15 (v2) (version 2) | ecosystem: Environmental > Aquatic > Thermal springs > Hot (42-90C) >... | reverse complement strand
TAAACCGCATTTAAAAATGCTCATAGCAAGTTTCATTAATGATTCTGCAAAAGATGAAGCAAGCAGAAACGGATTTTTAGTAATCGAGATAGGAGAGAAAGTTCGTGAAGACAACTCACCTAAAGTTTATTTAAAGCTCTATAAAACACTTAACGAATTGTTTTCAAGAGTTGATTCTTAATTAGATTTATTAATTGAGTAATTACTGAAGATTTAAATTGTTTTATGCGTAATATACTTAAGAATGGTTAAATGTCCATATTGTAGCTATGAAGGTGAATTTAAGTTTGGTAAGAGCTGGAAATTTAGATTTTATGATGTTAAAAGAATAGAATGTCCAAATTCAATGGTATATTTAACTATTATAAGGGTGTAAGTAGTAAAGGTAAAACTTCTGAATTTGTAATAAGGATAAAGCCTAAGGTAAAAGGTTATAGGCATCTAAAATAATCATATGCTTTTTAAATTTTAATTATAAATAATTTATATGATTAAGATTGTTAGATGTCTATATTGTAACAATGAATTTAATTTTAAGCATGCTGGAAAGCTTTTCAGAATGAGCGAAGGTGATAGAAGATATATTATAATTAGATGTCCTAAATGTAAAGGTATACTTAAATATCGTAGAGGCAAAGTTTACTGAGTTGAGGTCTGGGATAAATTAAGACGAGAGCTAGGTCAAGATAGATGTCACTTTTACATATTTTTAACAATTTGGTAATATAGCAGTAAGAAGAGATTTAAAGTTGTTAAAATGTTTATTAATCTTAAAAAATTCTTAATATAGGAACTCATGAGTATTAAGTACGGAGAACGTTGGGCTCAAGGCTTAATTCTTCAATGGATTAACCAAGTTATAAAAGAACAAAAACTTTCTTTCAAAAGAGCTGATCAGGAAGTTCAAGTTAAAACTATTCATGGTAAAGTTAAATATCCAGATATAGTTATTTGGGACGAATCAGGAGAAAAAGTCGCATGTCTTATTGAACTAAAAGCCCCTACAATTAGTCCTTATGATGAGGAATTAGTTGAAGATGCATTGAATAAATCTGTTGTAGCTGGAATTCCTTTTTTTGTAACATGGAATATAAATAAGCTAGTTCTTTGGGAAACTTTTAAGCCTGGAACTAACTTACTTGAAAGGAGATTAGATCATGAGGACGTTTTAGATATTAAAGATCTTAAAGATTTAGAGAAAGATAAGATTGAGAAGACTATAAAATCATTCTTAGAGAGATTTTTACAAAGACTCCAGACGTACTACGGAATAAAGGTAGCTAAGCCACTAGAGATATATGTTCTGCCTAAGCTTCCCCCAGATGAAATCTTAGTTCATTATCTTAAAACCTTTGTCGATTCACTCTATATTCCTGTTTCTAATAATCTTATTAAGAAGAAAGAAAAGGATTCTAAATTTTATGAGAATTTAGTTCAATGGTTTGTTAGTCAAGGATGGATATTTGAAGATACCGAAGATAACTATGATAGAATTGCTAGACAAGCGATATATCTCTTGATTAACAAAATTTTGTTCTACAATATTCTAAAAGAAAGATTCGGTTTAAAAGAAATTGATGCTACAAACATATCTAGCGGTGAAGAGCTTAAAAAGAAACTACAGGAATACTTTAATAACGGTTTGAATATTAACCCGCGATACGGTATAATTTTTGCAGCAGATTTCTTAGAAAGAATACCTCTTCCTAATGAAGTTGTAAGTGGATTTAGCCGCGTAATAACAGAGCTTAATAAATACGACTTTTCAAAGATAGGATACGATATAATTGGAAGAATATTTGAAAAGCTAATTCCCAAAACTGAGAGACATAAATTAGGACAGTATTTCACCTCAACAGATGTAGTTGACCTAATTCTAGGATTTACAGTAAAACATCCTGATGATAAAGTATTAGATCCTGCATGCGGATCAGGGACGTTCTTGGTTAGAGCATATCATAGAAAAAGATTCTTAGCTCAAAAGCTATTCAAAGAAGGAAAATATACAAGGTCATTTAAATCTCATGAAGAATTGGTTAAAGAACTTTGGGGAATTGATATTGCTAAATTTCCAGCTCATTTAGCTTTAATCAATATAGTTAGAGAAAATATAAAGGCTATTGAAACTATTCCCAACGTGGTATGTAAAGATTTCTTTGAAGTTTTACCTGGTAAGGAAACTCTTATGTATGAACTAGCGTTTCAAATACCAGGAGTAAAAGAGAAAGAACTTGAAACTGTATATCCCGAAGAATTTAGCGCGGTAGTAACAAATCCTCCTTATACAAGACAGGAAGAAATGGAGGACAGATTTTTGGGAGGTTATAAAGATAGACTTCGAGAATTGATTAAAAAGACATGGGGGATAGAGGTTAGTAAGAGGTCTAGTATTTATGTGTACTTTTTCTTGCATGGAGCTAAATTTTTAGCTAAAAATGGAAGATTGGGTCTAATAACTTCAAATTCATGGCTTGATGTAGACTTTGGTAAACATCTTCAAGAATTCTTCTTGAAAAACTTCAAGGTAATAGCGATTATTGAATCTAAGGTTGAAAGATGGTTTGAAGATGCTGATATAAACACGGCAATAACCATTCTTGAAAGATGTGATGATAAAAAAGCTAGTGATTCAAATTTAGTGAAGTTTGTTTACCTTAAAAGAAAGTTAAGAGAAATCATACCAGTTGGAGGGAATGAAGAGGAAAGATGGAATAATGTAGAGAAATTTGTGAACTTTATAGAAAACTGCGATAAAAATGAGAAGATTAGAAATCAAATGAAGAAAATAGAGTTTCTTGGCAAAACGCTTTGGATTTATGAGGATGAAAATTTCAGAATCACGATGATTAGTCAAGCAGACCTTTGGGCTGAAGGATGGAATGATGAAGAAAATAAATATGAGGGGTCAAAGTGGGGCAAATATATAAGAGCGCCTGAAATTTTCTTTAAGATTTTAGAGAAAGGTAAGGAACTATTTGTTCCTTTAAAGAAGATAGCTGAAGTTAGACGTGGTTTTACAACAGGCGCCAACGAGTTCTTCTACTTAACCCAAGAGAGAATCAATGAATTAGGGATTGAAAGGGAATTCTGGATGCATCCAGTTAAATATGACGAATGGCTTAAAATAAAAGATTTCATACCGAAAGAGGATATTTGGATTGACAAAAATGGAGAATACTTCAAAAAATCACAGTATGCTAAAGAATACAAACTTGATGATGTGCTTATAAATGAGAACGTCATATGGATTCCTAATTATGTTATTAAATCGCCGAGAGAATGTAAGTCAATTATTGTAAATCCAAAAGATCTTAAGTCCAGAGTCTTGTTAATTCATAAGGACAAAGAGGAACTAAGAGGAACCAACGTTCTAAAATATATTGAGTGGGGAGAAGAACAAGGATTCCATGAGAGGCCGACATGTAAATCAAGAGAAAAATGGTATGATTTAGGAGTAAGAGAACCAGCTAAAATTTTATTTTTAAGAGCAACTGAAAATAAGCCCGCAATATATATTTGTCCATCTGGAGTATTGCATGATCAAACATTTTATTCAATTTATCCAAAGGAAGTCAAGAGTGTATTCGTAATTGCTTTGTTATTAAATTCAACCCTTATTAATTATTTCTTTAGAGAATTAATTAGCGGAGCCGGTACAGCCTTAGGAATGGGCGCTTTATGGAGCGCTGTTTATGAAGTTAGTAACTTTCCTTTTATTGATCTATCCAAATTAACTACCTTCCACTATCATAAGCTAGAAAAATTAATTGGAAACTTAAATGAAAAGAAAGTTTTAACAGTTTTTAAGGAATTAGGTACTGAAGACCCCGAAAAAATTTCTATAAACAGAGTAGATTTTTTACGAAGAACACTTGATGAAATCGTTATACAAGAAATCTTAGGATTTAAAATGGAAGATCAGTTAGAGTTATATAAAGCTGTTATTGATCTTGTTAAAACTAGAATTGAAAGAGCTAGAAGTGTTGTTAAAAGAAAAAAGAAGAAAGGTGTTGACATAGAAGCTTTAGCTAATGGTATTGTGAGTAGGTTAAATACAAAAATTGAGAAGTTTCCCGATGCTTATATAAGCGATTATAAAGGTTTGTGGTCAAAGAAAATAAAAATTCCTAAGGGACAACCTACATTTGGAAGCGATATTAACGGATTTTATGTTCAAATAGAAGGAAAGGAAGTTTATAGAGGATGGGATCATGATGAAGCTAAGTTTATATATTTTGCCGCACTAACAGGAGCTTCAATCGTTAAGTTACCTCTTGATAAAAATGCACTCATAACCGCATTAGAAGCTTTTGAGAAAAATTATAGAAAGTTAAAGGAAGAAGTAGACACCCTTTTATCTACTATGATATCTGACGTGAAAGTTAGAAAGGAAGTTAAAGATAAAGTTTGGAGTTTACTCTTTTCTAGACAAGCTGTATAAAATGAAAAGAAATGAGATAATTAAATACATTGACGACATAAAGGATCCTAAAAAATTTCTTGAATATTGTAAAAAATATCATGAAGAAGAGGACGTAGATATAGCCTACTTAGTTTCAAGAAATGTTATTTCTAAAAATCCAGATAATATCAGTTTTATATTAGCTGGTGCTAAGCTCATTATTATAACTTGGAATGCTCTGAGATTTCAAAGATTACCAAAAGGAGTTAGAGAAAGTTTGGAAAATGATATACGTGAAGCTTATACGGAATCTAAATTGGATTTGAAAAAGATAAAAGGAGAAAGATTAGAGAACTTAAGCTTAAGCGATGACGATTTGAAGAAAACCATTAAGAGAATATTTCAAGAATTTTCATCCAAGAAATCTATAGGGTTTACTGGTGCATCCAAAATTTTACACCTACTAAATCCTTACTTGTTTATGATGTGGGATTATAACATTAGAGAGGCATATCACAAGTTGCATACTAAGAATCATGAATTAGGTGATCCTGATTGTTACCTTGAATTTCTTAAACAATCTCAAGAAATAATAAGAACAATTTTAAGCAAAAGAAGTGAGAATGATATGTGGAATGACCATTTGACTTTTGTAGATAAAGATTTCATGGCAGCTTTTTCATTTAAGGAAAGTATACTAAAGATGCTAGACGAATGTAACTACATTAGATTTACGTTAAACATAAATCTTTAGGGAAATTCGAAAAAATACTGGCTTCTTCCACCAACTATACCTTTCTCTATAAGGGCATTGCTCGTTGCGATGTCCTTTAAAATGAGATGTCTTAGCAAAGCTACAGGGACTCCATAATGTATCATAATAACTCTCGTTCCCTTAATATGAACCTTAAGGTCTACTTTATCATACTTCTTCTCTATCCTAGATTTAATTAATGTGCTAAGCACTATTTCAAATGTATTTGTTATTTTTAAGCTATATTTTAGGCTAAAGGGTTTCGCTATATTACTATTACTATTTATCATAATGAAGGTCAATTCTACCATTAAATTTTGCAACTTTGTTAGGGGAAGCTTTTCTTTAATGAGTTCTTCCTGTATCTTTTTGATGTCTTCTTCATTTCTAATTACGAAAAACTTAGTAGCTACAGGTACTTTAATAGCTATCCGTTCTTCTTTTCCTACAGGTACTTTGGCTATGCTCCAGCCTTTTTCATTCAAATCAAGAAAAGCTATAATGTTAATCTCTCTTGATAACTCCTTTAATTCTTTTTTAGCTTCTTCGGGATTACTCCAGGTATATTCAAAGATGTTATCTAGAGTCCCGTACTGAAATTTCTGTAATGTTTCCTTTATGATGGATTTTAAATTAGCATTCCAAGGTCTTTCAAATGGATATCTTATTATGCTTTCACCTAACTGAGAAATCTTTTCCCTAGAAACTTCAATTAAATAACCGCTCTTAATTTTCTTAAAAGCTTCTATTCCACCTTTTATATCATAGTAAATTTTCATTGCTTGTTTGCTAGCTTCATTTTCTATTATGACTTCATTTCGTGGAAAACCAAAATGTTCCTTTATCTGGTCCTTAATAAATCTTGTAAAGGGCGACTTTTCGATTATATGTTTCTTTACAAGCCCTTCAAATTCTTCAAGACTTATTTTTTCTAAAGCATGAAGAGGATTAATTATTTCTGATCTAACAGCAAAGCCTATAGGAGAAATGACATATTTGACTAGTAAGCTTACTTCACTGATTTTCTCGTAAATAGCTGCGGCTAATGTGCGATTAATATTTTCTCCTAAAAACGTTATGAAAATCCAAGTTTTTAGAGAAGGAATGTGTTCGACTATAATTTTACCACCAGCAATAGCATTTACATAGGAGCTTTCTATATTTTTAATATAATCTAAGATTGTTTCTGTAGCTTTTTTGTCTTTAATTAACTCAAAAGCGGTTTGAGAATTGTTAATTATAGAACGTAGAATTGTTAACATTTCTTTAGCAACCATTTCGCTCCTTTGAGGGCCCTCTCCTCTCCACGAAGGTACTTCTCCACCTTCTTTTACTCCAACAGCGAACACTTTATGTTCTTTCTCATCTATCTCACTAACTTTCCAATTGGAACCTGCAAACCTTATTACCATGCCTATCGCCAAAGATCTATAAACAAAAGATGCATCAAGCTCACCTAACTTTTTCTTTTTACCAAATCCATGTTCAGCCCAAAGAGAGAAGGTTTCTCGTTTAGGAATCATACTAAAGAATTCTCTAAAACTAAACGAAGGCCATTCTGCAGTTTCGGATTCCTCAAATTTCCATACATACTTAAATCTAATTCCTGGAAATGGCGCTCCGTTATTTAAGTTTAATAACCCACTATCAACTAAATTGTTAACAACTTTTTCAAATTCTTCTATAGAAAGCGTTTTAAACAAGAAACATTTCTTTATTGTTTCATAAATAGACTTTGAGTTGACCGGTATGAACTGATCCTTATAGCTCTTTATAGCTCTATTATTGTGTAAAGCATATCCTAAGATTTCTTTAGCTAGAACATCAAGAGGATTTTCTAAAATAATCGGTTCCTCAAGGAAATCTTTATTAAATAAACTTACTAGTGCTAAACATTCTAAGAAATCTTCAGGATCTGTAGAGATTATTTTGCAAACAGACTTTTCTCCCGGTTTATGAAAGCTTCTACCAGCTCTTTGAATTAAAGCGTTAACTTGTCCAGGAGATCTAAACTGTATAACCTGTTCTATATCACCAATATCTATACCTAGTTCTAGCGTTTTTGTAGCAATAACAGCTTTTAACAATCCTTCTTTAAACTCCTTTTCAACAAACTCTTTTTCCTCAAATCCAATAGAACCATGATGTACCCCAACTTTTATGCCTTTCTTTTCGATTTCAGCTTTTAGTCTTTCCGCAGAATATCTTGAGTTTACGAATATCAAAGATTTTGCATTACCTATATTATCAGCGGTTAACCTGGCACCTGCAATAAAAGGATCTTCGCTTTCTTCACGACTCAAGGGTATAGTTAATTTTAATTCAAACTCATGTACCCGTTTCTCTGGAGCACGTATAATCTTCAGTTTTCCATCTGAACCACCAAATATTTTTGCAACTAATTCTGCGTTAGAAATCGTAGCCGATAAACAGATTCTTTGGAAGTTTCTTCCTGCAAGTTGTTTTAACCTTTCTAATAAAACCAATAATTGGTAACCTCTTTTAGAAGAAATAAGTTCATGAACTTCATCAATTACAACATATTTTATAGTTTTTAGATATGGCCACCAACGAGGAGACCAGTCAAGTAATATTTCCAAACTTTCTGGAGTTGTTATAACAATTTCAGGAACAGGCTTCTTAAATCCCTTATCTACATCACCGTAAAGAGGCCTGACCTTCAAGTTAAGCAAATAAGCATAATTTTGTAATCTTTCAGTAAGGTCCTTTGTAAGAGCCTTAAGCGGATTAATATAAAGAAGTTGAATACCCATGCTTCCATTTTCGTTTAAAAGTTTATGTAAAAGTGGAAACAAAGCTGCTTCAGTTTTTCCAGAACCTGTAGGGCTTATTAAGAGAACATGCTCTCCTTTAAGTATGGATTCAATACTAAGCTTCTGAATTTCGGTAGGTACAGAGAAACCAAATTTAATAATTAAGTTTTGAAGTCTCTCATCTAGTAAGTTAAAAGGATGAATCATATTCATTTTTTTGTCACTACTATTCACATAAAGCTGATTATTATAAACAATAATATATATGTAACATTTTTAATATAATAGAGGTCACTCTTAATGAATGATTTAAGAGATATAAGTTTGGCTTATCATTCTTTAATTGATCGCGAGTATAAAAAATATAAAGAAAATGAAGAGAGAATAGAGGAAGTATATTTGACCACGTCCGAAGCTGTCAATACTATAGCTTCAACTTTAAATTGTGATGCACAATTGGCGGGAAATCTTTTAAAGAATTTAACTGAAAGAGGCTTTATTGTTAATAATGGAAAAGATAGGATAAGAACTTTACACTTTGATGTGGTATATAGAGTATCAAATATTTCAATAAAGTATGGAAGTCTACGGTATCCCTTAGAAACTAAAATCTTTGTTAGAGATGAAAAAGTACCTAGTTTTGCTGACCATTCATTTGATGAGATATCAAGTTTTGTACCTAAGGATATATATCATGTTATCAAGCATGCTTTATATAAAGATCCTAAGGGAATAGAGGGCATTGGTGAAATTGAAGGCTTTTCGGATTTTCAGTTCAACGCCATAAAGTCTATTCTAAAAGCCGATAAAAGGGCATATGTTCTTACAGCGCCTACCTCGGGCGGTAAAACCTATGCATTTTTAATACCTGCATTAATTATAATTTTAAAGGATAAGCCTAAGGAAAGAGAAAAGAATAATATTAAAGTTTTGCTTGCTTATCCAAGAAAATCTCTGGAAAGAGATCAATTTAATAAGATACTCACTATCCTATATAGATTGAATCGATATTTTAAGAACTTCGGCCCAAGAGATATGAGAATAACTATAGGCGTAGATGATGGAGAGACTCCCTATAAGAAAGATGTTGAGTCTGGCTTATCCTTTAGAGGAGCTATTTGTCCTGCTTGTGGGATAGAAGGAAAAGAAGGTGGCGAATTACAATATGCAAAAGCTGCCGATAAAATATGGATTCGGTGCTCAAATTGCGGAGCTTCATTTGACTGGATTTACGGATATAGAGAAGAGATTTGGAAGAAAAAACCTGATATCTTATTAACTAATGTCTGGACCCTTGATTGGCGATTGCCTAGTAAAACTATTCAACATGATTATGAGGCGTTTAAAGATCTTAAGATAATTGTATTAGATGAAGCTCATGTTTATCAATCCTTACTGGGAGGAAATGTTAGATATATATTAAAAAGATTAGAAATAAGTTCAAAAAGTGAACCATTAATTATATTATCTTCAGCAACCATATCTAAGCCTAGGGAGTTCGCAAGGGATCTGCTCGATTTAGAACCCGATAAAGATTTTATAGTTATCGAATCTGTGGAAAAAGGAGAGAATAAAAAAGTTATTTACCTTGTCTTAGCGGTGAATCCATTAAGATCATGGGAAACCGTCGTTTATGAACTCACTTTACTTTTTAGCACAGTTTTTTATTATAGAAAAGCACAAAGCGTTATATTTATTGATAGTATAAGAGAACTTTATAGAATATTTCATCAAGCTAGAGTAGCAGCCACCTATTATTATGAACCCAAAGACCATTTTGACCAAAAATTGGTTCCTGATCCTTTAGAGCCGTATGCTTATTGGCCCTATATGCTAGACTCAAATTTTGATACGATAAAGACTCCCATCGAAATATTTCAAAAAGTAGGGCTGCATCACTCTGGAGTGAAGGATAGAGAGAAAATAGAAAAGGACTTCGTAGACGGTAAACTTGGAGTGTTAATTTCAACCTCGACTTTAGAACTCGGGGTTGATTATCCCAATGTAACCTTTATAGGAATGGTGGGGGTACCTTTTATGTTAGAAAGCATACCTCAAAGGATAGGGCGTGCTGGAAGGAGCTTAGAAAAGACACTCTACACAACTTTAGCCATAGTAATACTAAGAAACACACCTATGGAGCTTTATTATTTATATAATCACGAAGATCTCATAGAGGGGTTCATGAATAAAGAAACTCCTATTGCATGGAAAAATACTGCTGTAAAGAGGTACCATATTCTTTCATTACTTATGGATGAGATGGGCAGAGAAGGAAAAAGTACTTATATTCTTAGTCTAGATGGGAAGTTTTCAAACTTAGATGAATTTGTAAAAGAGATAATGATAATGGCAACAAAAGCTAAAGATTTATTAAGAAAACTAAATGCGAAAGTCAGAAAAGAGGAAGACGTTGATGGTGAGAGTTTATTTGATGAATTAAATGAAGAGTTTAAGAAGTTACCTATGAAGATAGATGAGTTGAAGAAGCTGAACGAATATGCTCTTGTTGCAGGCGAAGTATTAAGCACAATTGTAAAGGTTGCTAAAAGGGTGCTAGTATTTGGAAAAAAAATTGGTGATAAAGAATTGATAAATCACGCTATTGAGCTGTTCAAATTAATAAGGAAAATTTATCCATGAGCGATATAGATACGTACATAGAGCAGATAAAAAAGAAACTGGATGAAATTCGTAAGCTGATACGCTCTAAAGAAGATGAACTTTATGAAAAAGGATTGTTTAAAGGTTCTAAAGTAGCTAGTTCAATATTAGAAGATATTGCAGATGGAAGGAATAAAATTGAAACTAACAAGATCCAGTTGCTTAAGTTTATGGAATTATTTAGTAAATTTAAAGATTCTCCTGAAGAACTCATCTACCTTTTATCATTGCCCGATGTGCCTGCTTCAGTTGGATCAGGGAAGCAAATAGCGGAAGCTGTAGCAGGTTTTAGAGGTCTTGGGATAGAAACTATAGATCATAAGATCGATGAAATAACATATGAAAAAGTTCCATTAAGAGAAGGTGAACAACCATTATCAGAGATCTCCATAACAAACTTTATGTACAGAGCGCCTCCTTTTGAATTGACTAAATGCATATATGAAACAGGAAGTGATAAGGAAATAACCGATATTTTAGGTTCTAGATTTGTCTGGCTTTTAAAGCCTAAAGAGGTATCTTGGGATTCATGGAAAGAAATTCTAAGTAAAACAACAGATGGCAAACCTACTTCATTAATTAAGGGTAAATACACTTATGAAGTAGCATTAATTATACCTAAAACTATAGAATTGATCGATCTATCAACAAAAAGTTTAACTGTGGCGGTTGAAGGGAAATATCAGTTTTTCTTAAAGTTGGGGAGTTCCATAATAGAGAAAGAAACAAATTTAATAAAAACTAAACAAAATCTGATTCAATATTTGAAAGAGAAAGAAAAGAATTTAGAAAGAAGCATAGGGAAAACACTGGCGTCTTGGGGATTAAGGATAGATTATCTTTACTTTTGTTATAAGGGTTTAGGATTATCGACTGATCCATTTGATAATAGTTGTCCATTTAGAGAAAGATGCAGACTTGGCAAAGAAAATGGCGGCCCTTGCGACGGAAAAATATTTTGGAGCGGAAAATATTATAGAAGAAAATTCTATCCAAAATCTTATCCTTTAAGGAGATTACGTATTGGTAGCGGAGGTTCAAAAATATACGATGATAAATTACCACTTTCTCTTATCGACTTCGCAGCATATGAAAAGAAAAGAGTTGAATCTAGATGGTACGCAGTTGAGATTGGTACATGGTTTATTAATGCCAGGCCTACAGTAAGGATATTTTTCGACACTGAGATTGGCTATTCAATACCAACATCCATGATGGAATTTTCTTTTAAAAGTGAATGGCTAATCAAAAAAGTAAAGGAAATCTTAGAGAAGGAAAAAGAAATAAGAAAAAATATAGCCCTTAAATTTATTCTTTATAAAGCGCTAGGTAAAATTCTTGACTACAATCGGCTTAGCAAAACTGTTCAAGAGTTAATGAGTAAAGATAGCAAATTATCAAAGGAATATATCAAATATGTTGAAGGTTCAGATATCGATGATGAATTTTTAAATTTTACTAAAAGAATTCTATTACATTCAATAGAGCACAATCTAACTCAATATATATTAGAAGAGTTTGCTGGTGTCGACATGAGCTTTATACTTTCTAAGTATTATCACAGGTATAGCGATAAAATAATCTTGGCAGAAAATGCAAAAAATGGACGGATAGGTATAGTAGATACAATTATTAGAGAGATTAAGGAAAAAGGATTAAATATCTTTATCTATAACTTTATTGATTGGCTATCTAGATATCTTAAAGATCATAACGATAACTTTGAAAAAGTAACTTTGTTAAGAAAGAAAGAGGCTGAAAGAACATTAAATCAAGCAATTGATAAATTACAAAAAGGAGATTTGAGGGGACAGGAAATAGCCAAGAATATCCAGAACATATGTAAAAAGGTTGAGGGGTTTAAGAAAAAATTAGATGAGTCTAATATAGAGCTTGATATAACCCTTGCTAGAACCGTCCTATTAGCAGGAGAAATTATAAGTGAGAATGAGGTAGAAGAGGTAGGTGATTATTTTGATGATATCCTTGAAAAATACGGTTTTAAACTTTGTTTAGATGGGTGTAACGGATGTGTTAGGCTAGAGAGGCATTGCGGGGAGGGAATCCAGCAAATATTAACTACCAGTAGAATGCTACTTCATAAATTTTGTGAACATGTAAAAGATATTATAGTGCGTGGGATAACTGAAAGATCTCATGAACTAGGAAAATACATAGAACCCATATTGTTTAATGCGAAGAAAAGTTTGGATGTTATTTGCCCATATATTTCACCAACTTATGCAGAAAAATTAGTTGAATTAGCAACTAAAGGGGTAAAAGTAAGGATAATAACATGGATGCCTAAAGAGGAAAATAAAGAAGATAGTTTCCAAAGGGAATCTCTTAAAATTCTAAAAGAAAACTTAGGACTCAAGAATCTATTGGTAAAGGTGGAAAATAAACCAGGAATTAGGTTGATTCATGATAAAACTTATATCGTAGATAATATTGTTCTTACAGGTTCATTTAATTTAACTGAGAGTGCATTTCACGGAAATATAGAAAGAGCTGAGATAAAACTCGATCCACGAACAGTTATGAGTGAAAAAAATCAGTTTGAGGAATTATGGAAGAGCGCTACTGAGCTTTCAAAATATGAGATTAGCTAGTTCGAGTTATCTTTAGTATACATAAGTATTTTTTGTTTTTATGTAATCCTTGAGTAGATGAGGGAATTTTAGGAAATTCATAACTTATTTTAAACATAAAGCCATAGCCGATGCTTTCCTTTATATTCATTATAGTCTTTTTCAATAAATGTTTGTCTTTGTTATGTAAAATCAAAATAATCTTCCCGTCTTTATGTAAGTGATTAACATAATTAGAAATAATTTCACAAAGCTTTGCGTTATACCATTCTAAATCTTTACCTACTTTCCTATTAACGCATATTTCCTTTTTCCAATAATCATAAGTTGAAAATCGCGCATCATTGCAACTACCTTCTAACCATTTTTGCCAAAGATAAGTTAATTCAAAGTAATTTATTTCGTCATAGTGCGGAGGATCCAAAACTATAAGATCTACTTTAGGCAACTCATAACAAGCATCGACTGCGTCAGCGCAACGTATATAGATGAACCTTTTTTTAGGTGTAATTGTTCTTCCATTAAAAGACACCTCCACTTGGTAGGGTGTAACTATTCTCGACCATTTTTTCTTAAAAGAGTAAAGGAGAGATAATCTTCTTAAAAAAGTTCTACAAAAATTCCTTTCTTCTCTTAACGGTGGAATCCAGTATCTGGGTAATTTCCATGAAGGACCGCCATTATTGGGGTGCGGAATCATTTTTGTTGCATTAGCCAAGGACGCTATGAATACAAGTTTTAAAAGGTCTCCTTGAGATTTGTTTTTCCTCCAGATTTTGTCAATATAGGAGTAAAGTTTAGATACAGCATATAAGTTTCGTCTAGTGAATAATTCTTCAATATCAATTTGTCTATGCGGGCCATCTTTGAAATCTATATTAGTTCCAGGATATACAAATTTTCCTTGTGGATACCAAAATTCCGTTTTAAGATTCTCTTCTACGCACATATACTCTTTAATTAATTCTCTATCTCTTGTTTCTCTACCAGAAATAGATTTAAGTAGAATAACTTCATCATTATTCCAAACAGCAAAGTTTACTTTTTCAAAGTTATTCATCGTGTAAACTTCCTCCTCAATTTCAGAACAAATTTCTCTCACATCTTCGATAGTTTCCTTTTTTAAAGTTTCACCGTTTAATACATTATAAGTTATAAATACGGAGACGGGATTTATATCAGAAAGGAATCCTGAAACGCCGGCAAGAATGGCACAAAACCCTGAAGAACCAGAACCGCAAAATGGATCAACCAATAATTTAGAATTTTTAATTTCATAAAACAAAAGTTCAGGATCTTTTTTTGCCCAAAACTTTATTAATGTATGGATATTAAGCATGACGTTCATCCTCGTTTCTAAAAATGAACTTTTCCATCTCTGAAAATTCTACTTTATCTTCAATTCTAATAAAGCTAAGACATCTAAAAGATGTTACTACGACATGAATTTGTTTCATAACTTCGCTTGTTGAGAAAGTAGATAACCCCTTTTTTCTGATCAATTCTGAAATTTTCTGTTGTTGATTATACATCATAATTTTATTTGTATTTAGCATATTTATCCCCCACCATTCACTCATTATAAGGAATCTAAAGAAAGAATATAATAGCAAAAAATTAAATTATTCTATATTTATTTTACTTTTTCAAAGCTTGAAATTTTATTTTGATAAGCTTTAAATTACTTCAAAAATATATCGATTAAAAGTTAAATTTACACAGACCATGCTTTCACAAATCCTTTACCTTTCTCGAATTTCAAGGTAAAGCTGTGTTTTCCATCTCTATAATATTCCCAAAATCGTGTATTGCATTTCGGACAAACATAAGCATTAACACTAAATTGACCATACTTCCAGCTTTTACTTTGATTAGTTACGTTTGTTTTACAATTTGGGCAAATAGCCATCTTACATATTTAATTGAGTAAAAATATATAAGGCTTTAAAATAAGTATTGTTATGCTACAAAGGTTATATTCCAAAAAATGGACGATAGATGATTGGAAAACTTTCTTAGAAAAAGATCTTGTACAGCTCTATAGGAGAGCATTCATTCTTAATGAACTTTTAATTTTCTTGAAATAAAGGAATTTGTGAGAAGTTTATTAAAAAGGTATTGAAAATGATACAATTAGAAGATAAAATATCATATAAAAAAATATAGCACAATAAAGAATGGCGGAACCTGAAAGGCGATTCTTCCCTTTGATGGTTGATCCTTCCGTATTTCTCTCTGCTGACCACTTAAAAAAATTGATAGATGCTGAGTATAAGTTGTATATTTCTAGAACATTATTCAATATTCTTAGCACGTTAGATAAAAAAT
>Ga0167616_1000200_pt1 | contig 15713 bp, 12 predicted proteins | sample OSPB_Mat_host_9__FD_111801 | JGI IMG/M metagenome (GOLD analysis project Ga0167616, IMG submission 111801) | Extremophilic microbial mat communities from Yellowstone National Park, USA - OSPB_Mat_host_9_15 (v2) (version 2) | ecosystem: Environmental > Aquatic > Thermal springs > Hot (42-90C) >... | reverse complement strand
AGTGGAGGATACGCAGATATATGGGAACGTTTAGGGAGTGGTGTTGTTGATGCAAACGGTAACCTCTTAATCAAAACCGGTGTGGGTAACCCTACTGAAGACTGTATCCTTTAATGAGGAATTGAAAGCGTCCACGCTAAGTATTTTGCCCTCGGGCAACCGAGCTAAGTATCCTTTAATGAGGAATTGAAAGATACAAACCCACCACAATTCGATTATAGTTGTTCGGTATCCTTTAATGAGGAATTGAAAGTGGACCTCGGTATGTGAATCGCCCCATCTCTTATCCACGAGTATCCTTTAATGAGGAATTGAAAGTGTAGAGGTGGGGCTTTTGAGCGCGCTACCCTTTGTTGCGTATCCTTTAATGAGGAATTGAAAGAGGAACTTTCAACACGTCGACTTCGAAGGCTTTTGTAAGTATCCTTTAATGAGGAATTGAAAGATAACTTTGACGACGCCATAACTGCGTACGCAGGTGTATCCTTTAATGAGGAATTGAAAGATCATTATGGTAACCAGTTCACTCAATAGTTTATTCGGTATCCTTTAATGAGGAATTGAAAGATGTATAACCTGACTGGGAACCTTGAAAGCAACTGTGGTGGGTATCCTTTAATGAGGAATTGAAAGTTTAATTCAAAGTATGAGCGTTCAAGGTGTAGGTATGTATCCTTTAATGAGGAATTGAAAGAGCAATACTTATCGCTTATTATGAATTCTAGGTGATTTGTATCCTTTAATGAGGAATTGAAAGACCATTCCGTTTTCCACCAATTCACTTTCCACCAATGTATCCTTTAATGAGGAATTGAAAGACTGACAGGGACATACGTGCAGGCTCGCCCAACCTAGGTATCCTTTAATGAGGAATTGAAAGGCAAGCCCTTCCCTTTGAGACCTATCTGGGAAATCGGCCTTGGTATCCTTTAATGAGGAATTGAAAGCACTTATCTTTTCTAAGTTACTCATCCTCGACAGCCTCCAGTATCCTTTAATGAGGAATTGAAAGTATACCTCAGAAACATAGCTCTTACACAACTCAAACTCCTGTATCCTTTAATGAGGAATTGAAAGATATCCACAATGTTCTGAGTGTTTGTCTTACCCATTGTATCCTTTAATGAGGAATTGAAAGTTGCCGTCTATGATGTCATAAATAGTGTTTTCATATTCTTGTATCCTTTAATGAGGAATTGAAAGAGATAAGTGTTCAGGGTGGACTCATACTCATTCATGCATGTATCCTTTAATGAGGAATTGAAAGACTTTTACTTTCCGCTTTTTATGCTTTTCGGGTTGCGTATCCTTTAATGAGGAATTGAAAGCAAACGTTCTTGAAGGCGTGCCTAAAACGTTTTACGGTTTGGTATCCTTTAATGAGGAATTGAAAGACACCAGCACACACCGTCCGAGTCCCAAGCGGTGTGTGGTATCCTTTAATGAGGAATTGAAAGCATCCTGTGTAGGATAAGTCAGCGCTTCCCTCGTACAGGTATCCTTTAATGAGGAATTGAAAGATCTTCAATTTTTTGCTTATATCTTACATATTTTCGTGTATCCTTTAATGAGGAATTGAAAGCTTTTTTCCTTCCTCAGCTCCCTTAAAGCCACGTGCTTGTATCCTTTAATGAGGAATTGAAAGCCACAAAGCGTTTACGCTTTGCGATTTTTGTAAGCGTATCCTTTAATGAGGAATTGAAAGAAACCTATGAAGCCCCGCCCATCCAACCCCATACCCGTATCCTTTAATGAGGAATTGAAAGGGTAAAAGACGTTTTTGTTTACTCATTTTGCTCACCTCTGTATCCTTTAATGAGGAATTGAAAGACTGTGTAATTGTCGGTGTCGAGCCACGGGTGCCAGCACGTATCCTTTAATGAGGAATTGAAAGTTGAAACCGTCAAAGTCACGTGTTGCTGTCTCTAGGTCGAGTATCCTTTAATGAGGAATTGAAAGTTTGTTATTGACCCGCGCACGTATTCGGCGAAAAGGTATCCTTTAATGAGGAATTGAAAGGCATCAGGACCCCTATGGGGGGTTACCTTGACTACGGTATCCTTTAATGAGGAATTGAAAGACTGACTAGGCAAGGCGCTGAGCAAGTTAAGCACGGTATCCTTTAATGAGGAATTGAAAGTCTGGTTTTACATTATAGTTGCGAACTAAATAGTCAATTGGTATCCTTTAATGAGGAATTGAAAGATACGGCGATTTTGTCCAGTTTTTAATTCTTAAACGGTATCCTTTAATGAGGAATTGAAAGTGCTTAGAGCTGGTGTGTTCAACCTACTAAAACCAATGGTATCCTTTAATGAGGAATTGAAAGTTTTGTTCTAATTCCTCTTCCTCTTCTTTTCCTCTTCTGTATCCTTTAATGAGGAATTGAAAGCTCTGTATCTGTTCTTCTTGAACAGGCTTCACTTTTGGTATCCTTTAATGAGGAATTGAAAGTTGGAAGGGGCGAAAACTATGTACCTTAGTTTACCCCCGTATCCTTTAATGAGGAATTGAAAGAAGCTAGGAGCGTTCATAATAGCACTAGGCGATGACGTATCCTTTAATGAGGAATTGAAAGCTTTTGAAAAGTATGGCATGATTAGGGCTTTAGTGATGAGTATCCTTTAATGAGGAATTGAAAGATTGATGTCATCGCCCAACAAGAATTGTATCTTACATAGGTATCCTTTAATGAGGAATTGAAAGTCGCGCAGTTGCCCAATACTGCGCTCGCCATACCACACTGTATCCTTTAATGAGGAATTGAAAGTATTAATAATATCTTCATTCTCAATCTCTGGTATTTCAGTATCCTTTAATGAGGAATTGAAAGTGTCAGATACTCTGAGTGTTAAGTCTCGCCTAAATGGTATCCTTTAATGAGGAATTGAAAGATTTCCGCTGCAGTTGGATGTTCTTTGGGCACTGTGACTGGTATCCTTTAATGAGGAATTGAAAGAACACCCCTAGCAGGCAGACCACGCACAATATTCTGGGTATCCTTTAATGAGGAATTGAAAGCACCCACGCCGTGTTACTTCTTTCAAGAAGTCTTCGTATCCTTTAATGAGGAATTGAAAGGTTGTGATTAAGAGGTTACCGTTTGCATCGACAACACCGTATCCTTTAATGAGGAATTGAAAGTAATTTAGTCTGAACACTTGCAAATGCCCTTGTGTCGCAAGTATCCTTTAATGAGGAATTGAAAGTTTGTGCACCCCGCTTTTCCCAGCTCTCGGACAGAGGTATCCTTTAATGAGGAATTGAAAGTCACCAAACCAGCTAGCGGCTAAAAGCTACTTCTAAGCTTGGTATCCTTTAATGAGGAATTGAAAGAACAAATCAACGTATTGGTGGCCACTTCTGGTTTGTATCCTTTAATGAGGAATTGAAAGAATATTGCGTGCGTATTTATACCTTTGGAATCCCCGCTTGGGTATCCTTTAATGAGGAATTGAAAGGACCAGTAGTAGGGTTTTGTCGGATCCTCCTCGAATTTGGGTATCCTTTAATGAGGAATTGAAAGCAGAACCCAACGGTATAACATCGAGTTGTTCACCTCATGGTATCCTTTAATGAGGAATTGAAAGGTTCTGAGCTTTCCAGATATGGAAAAACCTGTTATTTCCGGTATCCTTTAATGAGGAATTGAAAGGCATTTCAGTATTCAACAACAAAACCCGTAACAGCAGGCGGTATCCTTTAATGAGGAATTGAAAGGTGAATTTTGCACAGCTAGGAGGTGGTATTCAGTTTCTCGTATCCTTTAATGAGGAATTGAAAGTTTCTCGTTGAACCGCCATGGAACTGAATGACGGCTGGTATCCTTTAATGAGGAATTGAAAGTCTCCCATGGAATGAGAGAGGAAAGAGGGACGATTTTGGTATCCTTTAATGAGGAATTGAAAGATGTAACAAGCGCGGATTACGTGGGACAAGTAGAAATGTATCCTTTAATGAGGAATTGAAAGTTAGTACCTTGAACGGGTTGGGATAATACCCGTTCGCATCGGTATCCTTTAATGAGGAATTGAAAGTGAACTACCGATTCCGAAGGTGCCTCCTACACCATTTGGTATCCTTTAATGAGGAATTGAAAGAACGCCACGCGGAAGTTTGTTTGTCCATACCCTAATGTATCCTTTAATGAGGAATTGAAAGCTAGAAATTGACGAGAAGATTAGGCAATTAACGCTGAAGTATCCTTTAATGAGGAATTGAAAGTGTTTTTTCACTTATTGTATTAGGAATGGCGACCACTGGTATCCTTTAATGAGGAATTGAAAGACGCTTATTTGGCTAAAGAACTTAGCCTTCGCTAATATTTGTATCCTTTAATGAGGAATTGAAAGTAATATTAAAACTTGGGGAGGAAAGCGGTATTAGTCGGTATCCTTTAATGAGGAATTGAAGGGAGAACACTGAATAAAACTTTGTTCTCGCTCATGCGCTAGTATCCTTTAATGAGGAATTGAAAGGAATAGCATTTATGGCACGAGTCGTCACAAGAAGATTTGGTATCCTTTAATGAGGAATTGAAAGAAAAGTGGTTGTGACTATGAGCCTACCAGCACCGGTATCCTTTAATGAGGAATTGAAAGTCAGTTATCCTGTTGCTAACAGCGACTACCGGCGAAATTGGTATCCTTTAATGAGGAATTGAAAGTGTAAGTATTCATCAATCGCGGCAGTGATTTCTTTTTCCAGGTATCCTTTAATGAGGAATTGAAAGCTTTATGCGAAAAAACGGGGTCGATTTGGGGCACGCTGTATCCTTTAATGAGGAATTGAAAGATAAATGTAGGCTTTCTAGCCATACATTACACCAAGTATCCTTTAATGAGGAATTGAAAGCCGTTGCAAGCGCCATCTTCTCCCCTATCAACGGCTGACACGTATCCTTTAATGAGGAATTGAAAGCTAAATGCGAGTGGTAGGGGCACGGCTTTAGTAGCCCCGTATCCTTTAATGAGGAATTGAAAGAGTGTTCACTCTTCTTATTACGGGTGGCTCTTTTTTCCCGTATCCTTTAATGAGGAATTGAAAGATAAGAAAATCGCTATTACACGAATTGCTTGTTCAGTATCCTTTAATGAGGAATTGAAAGCACGTTTCGGATTATCGAAAACTTTCTCTAATTCAATACTGTATCCTTTAATGAGGAATTGAAAGAAAATGTGGTAATAAAATACAAATGGTTCCACAGGAGTATCCTTTAATGAGGAATTGAAAGATGTGTTTCGGCTGTTCGTTGTGTCTAACTACCCTTAAGTATCCTTTAATGAGGAATTGAAAGATTTGTTTGGCTTTAAAATCCCCGCAGAACTTGCCCAGTATCCTTTAATGAGGAATTGAAAGGCCTGTGCTTTAACCGTGTTATAGTCACGTTTGAGCATAGTATCCTTTAATGAGGAATTGAAAGGCTTTTCGCACAAGTTCATCAGCCTCATATCTGGGTATCCTGTATCCTTTAATGAGGAATTGAAAGTTCATGACGTTGCCTAGCTCTTCTTTTCACCATTTTGTATCCTTTAATGAGGAATTGAAAGCGAAATGAGGAGCTGAGCTAACTCTGCGGGGATCTTAAGTATCCTTTAATGAGGAATTGAAAGCAGTTTTCGAACCGCAAAATACTTTTTCACTTCACGCGTATCCTTTAATGAGGAATTGAAAGTGAGAAAGCAATACCCATGGCTAAACGATGGTACAGTATCCTTTAATGAGGAATTGAAAGTCGAAACTCTCATAATCATCGCTAGTAATAACGTCACTTGTATCCTTTAATGAGGAATTGAAAGGCAAACCTTCGAAGCGCCACTTAACGGGAATCATGCGTATCCTTTAATGAGGAATTGAAAGTAAAGGTGTCGAAAGGAAAATGGCAATCAAACGTGTATCCTTTAATGAGGAATTGAAAGCAATTTATTTGGCTTTAAGATCCCCGCAGAGTTAGCTGTATCCTTTAATGAGGAATTGAAAGAATTGCTTGTTCCGCGCTTACTTTACTAAGTTCTAAACGGTATCCTTTAATGAGGAATTGAAAGACAAAACCTTGAAAAAACATTTAGAACAACCCCGGTATCCTTTAATGAGGAATTGAAAGTCTAATGAATCAGCTTGAATCGCAATGAAGCCATAAACTAGTATCCTTTAATGAGGAATTGAAAGTGAGAATAGCAAGATATACAGTGCCACTCACAACAATCTCGTATCCTTTAATGAGGAATTGAAAGTATGAATTGCACAGAAACCGAAAAATGTAGCAAGTGCGGGTATCCTTTAATGAGGAATTGAAAGTCTAATTGAATCCAACCGCCCGAATTAGAGGGATAGTCGGTATCCTTTAATGAGGAATTGAAAGTCTCATGGGCATCTTTTTGCGAGTAATATTTTGTAGTATCCTTTAATGAGGAATTGAAAGTAAACAAGCATACGACTTTCACTTCTGCACTAGTAACCTGTATCCTTTAATGAGGAATTGAAAGGACACAACAGACTTCAAACGCTCAAGTTCAGTATTCAACTGGTATCCTTTAATGAGGAATTGAAAGTTGGAAGAGTTAAGGGGTTTCCTATGAATTGCACAGAAAGTATCCTTTAATGAGGAATTGAAAGCCACAAAAAGAAAGGTATGAGCATACCCGAAGCTTGTATCCTTTAATGAGGAATTGAAAGATATCCAAAACATTCCTAAAATTACTAAAAAACTATGTATCCTTTAATGAGGAATTGAAAGCACTCAAGCTTAACGATTCCGATAATGTGATACGGGGTATCCTTTAATGAGGAATTGAAAGTAGCTCTCACTTTCTACACATCGTTTACCCCAATCCAGTATCCTTTAATGAGGAATTGAAAGCTTTCAATATCAACTTTTAAGTTGCCATTAGCATCAAGGTATCCTTTAATGAGGAATTGAAAGAAGGACAAAAATCTTGTCCCAAAACCTACCTTTCATGTCTTGTATCCTTTAATGAGGAATTGAAAGTGCCAAAACACCAAAACCAAAAAACACAAACCAATATTTAAGTATCCTTTAATGAGGAATTGAAAGCAATTTGGTGAATACCGTGTATAAAATCTATTTGTTACGTATCCTTTAATGAGGAATTGAAAGTGTTCGAGCGCTAGCCAATCAACCGCATCTAGCGCTCGGTATCCTTTAATGAGGAATTGAAAGAGTTAAAGGCGTAGGCGATATTCGCCGCAACACTCAGTATCCTTTAATGAGGAATTGAAAGTCACGCTTTGTATAATTAAGAGAAAAATGATAACAATTGCGGCTCAAGTATCCTTTAATGAGGAATTGAAAGACACAAGCCTAACAGATGTGCTTGTGTGGACTGCTACCGGTATCCTTTAATGAGGAATTGAAATTCAATAAAGCTCCTTGGTGGACTGTCTAACTGGCTTAGTGGTATCCTTTAATGAGGAATTGAAAGAGGATGAACTAACGCCAGCCGAACATCTCGTTGTTCTTGGTATCCTTTAATGAGGAATTGAAAGCCAACTCGACGGTGTATGAGTTAGCGTCGAGCTGTGGTATCCTTTAATGAGGAATTGAAAGACGTTCACCGAAAGTCCACCTGTAATTCAAATAGAAATTGTATCCTTTAATGAGGAATTGAAAGTGGAATTGTGATAAAAGTTTGCTCAACCTTCCCATTGGTATCCTTTAATGAGGAATTGAAAGAATACCACGCGATGGTAAGTTCAAAGGCTACTTCCTTGTATCCTTTAATGAGGAATTGAAAGGTATCTGTAATCAAACTTCTCCCAAAGCGTGATGCTCCTGGTATCCTTTAATGAGGAATTGAAAGCTTGACACGTATCTTGAGGAGGATGTACCAATATGGGTATCCTTTAATGAGGAATTGAAAGTCAATATGCTGTAAGCAAGCACGCCGCCTATGACGGGTATCCTTTAATGAGGAATTGAAAGATTGCCGTGCCAGACTTTCTTTTGGCGCAATTCGGAGTATCCTTTAATGAGGAATTGAAAGCTAAGCTTCTTTGAAGCACCAGGTTCATAGGCAACAGTATCCTTTAATGAGGAATTGAAAGGGTGATGAACGCTGACCTTCACGGACTTTATCACGGTATCCTTTAATGAGGAATTGAAAGGAGAATAATATTTTGTAGTGCTAGCGTCTAGTGTCATAAAGTATCCTTTAATGAGGAATTGAAAGTGATGCTGGTGCTGAGAAGTATATTGAGTATTCAACCCCTGTATCCTTTAATGAGGAATTGAAAGGCGAAGCCGTGTTGGGTTACGATTTCATTAACAAAAAATGTATCCTTTAATGAGGAATTGAAAGAAGTTCTGGGACAAAAACTTTGTCCCAGAACCTCCCCTCTGTATCCTTTAATGAGGAATTGAAAGCTGTTTTCAATACTCTACCAAAGCGGTCTATTAGGTCGTATCCTTTAATGAGGAATTGAAAGATAATTGTAGCAGACAGTTCAAATGATAACCGCTATGGTATCCTTTAATGAGGAATTGAAAGTAGTTTTAGCTCAGCTCAATACAAAGTCCATGAGATAGTATCCTTTAATGAGGAATTGAAAGTCTTTCGTCATTGTTTGGTTCGTGAACTCTTCCTTCACTTGTATCCTTTAATGAGGAATTGAAAGCTAACAAATTTTGAAACCGCAATAATTGGATGTTTGGGGTATCCTTTAATGAGGAATTGAAAGCTTGCCTTATAGCTACCAACAACAAACTCATCGGGTGTATCCTTTAATGAGGAATTGAAAGGTTTTGTGGTTCGTTTTAGGTCTGTTTTCCTCAACCCTGTATCCTTTAATGAGGAATTGAAAGCGGTCTTGCAGTTTCCATTATCCTCGTAACACCGGTATCCTTTAATGAGGAATTGAAAGCGCGAACAAGTTCATCATGCGCTTGGTTTACAAGAGTATCCTTTAATGAGGAATTGAAAGATATCTAGAAAACCAGTTTGTAGCGCGTTAAACACACTGTATCCTTTAATGAGGAATTGAAAGCCAGTATAACTCATCTTGCAAGTTCACCCTCAGAAGTCTGGTATCCTTTAATGAGGAATTGAAAGCCTTCCATAACGTATTCGACTATTTGCGCCTTCACCGTATCCTTTAATGAGGAATTGAAAGCAAGTGAACAACGCCTCGAAGCGTTGCGCAAGGGTCTCCAGTATCCTTTAATGAGGAATTGAAAGAGCTAAAAAGAAAGCATAGCTATATGAAACCTCAAGTATCCTTTAATGAGGAATTGAAAGTCTTTATGTTTTCTTCTACCGCATTTTTCACGCGCTCGAGTATCCTTTAATGAGGAATTGAAAGTCGACAGGGTGCGGCGTGCCGTAGAACTCTTTTCTCTGTATCCTTTAATGAGGAATTGAAAGATGAAACCGCGCGAAGTGAAGTTCGTGGAGTACTCACGTATCCTTTAATGAGGAATTGAAAGCTTTTGTTTTAATGTCTTCTTCTTCACCACTAATTTCATGTATCCTTTAATGAGGAATTGAAAGCTAAAGGCGACCTACTAGTAGTATCAGTCGGGTTGGTATCCTTTAATGAGGAATTGAAAGGTGGACTCCTCGCCACCGTGAAAGTCCTCGGATTGGTATCCTTTAATGAGGAATTGAAAGTTGATTTCCACGCGACAACCAAATTCACCAAAGATGTATCCTTTAATGAGGAATTGAAAGGTAAAGAATCCTATAACTGGGCGTCTGTCCATGTTTTTGGTATCCTTTAATGAGGAATTGAAAGACGTCTTCCTTGAAGATTCTTTTGAGTTCGTTGATCTGGTATCCTTTAATGAGGAATTGAAAGTTGACATTTCTTCTTCTTCACTCATTACCCTCACTTCCTGTATCCTTTAATGAGGAATTGAAAGTTGTCTTCAAGTAACTCTCTGAATGGATTTGGTGTATGTATCCTTTAATGAGGAATTGAAAGTTATAGTATTCCTCCCCCGCTTCACTCTGTAACACGGTATCCTTTAATGAGGAATTGAAAGACGACACGTTGTGGCGTAATCATGTTTACGAGCTCGACCAGTATCCTTTAATGAGGAATTGAAAGTCGCAACAAGCGACAGTTTCGGGAACACTTTCGCTGTATCCTTTAATGAGGAATTGAAAGTAGTAACCAAAAGATTTTGTGCAAATCACATCGTTTTTGTATCCTTTAATGAGGAATTGAAAGATTGGGGTGCGTGTGATTGTTGCACATGTGCGTGTATGTATCCTTTAATGAGGAATTGAAAGAGAAACTTTCCTTGCATTTCACTCACCCGCTGGAGCGGGTATCCTTTAATGAGGAATTGAAAGTGAATTTGAAAACAGGGTTTGCTGTGTTTGCGTACTGCGGTATCCTTTAATGAGGAATTGAAAGTTTACAGTTACTTCTCTAAAAAGTCGTTCTGTCCATGTATCCTTTAATGAGGAATTGAAAGACCAGCACCAACACCTAAGCCGATTAGTGGAAGCAGTATCCTTTAATGAGGAATTGAAAGTCTGAGAGCTGAAGGAAGGTTACCCTGTTACGCGCGTAGTATCCTTTAATGAGGAATTGAAAGATGAACTTTTGTGTCACGCTCATTTCACTCACCTCTTACTGTATCCTTTAATGAGGAATTGAAAGCTACCTTTCTCAAAAAGTTTACTCAAATAAAGAAAAGTATCCTTTAATGAGGAATTGAAAGACTATGTTGCTTCGGCGAATGGTTATCAATCACAGAGTGGGTATCCTTTAATGAGGAATTGAAAGACTAAAGGCAGGATTCGCAGTCTTTACGTTTGTTACGTTTGGTATCCTTTAATGAGGAATTGAAAGCAGAAAAATAGGTGAGTGAGCATGGCTTGTCCTTATTGGTATCCTTTAATGAGGAATTGAAAGAGGGTAACAGCACTGTTTGCTGGCACAGGTATCGGCGGGTATCCTTTAATGAGGAATTGAAAGTGACGAGCGGGATAGTTTCCGGGTGTGGACAAACTCTTGTATCCTTTAATGAGGAATTGAAAGTACAATTCCTAAAGAAAACACAAAGAGAATTTACTATTGGTATCCTTTAATGAGGAATTGAAAGCGAAAGAAATAGAGCGTATGGGACGCGAAGTTCTCAAGTATCCTTTAATGAGGAATTGAAAGCTAATTCCCCCATTGAGCTACCCTCATAGAGATTAACCAGTATCCTTTAATGAGGAATTGAAAGACCCACCCATCCACACTGAATGAAGGCGAAGTACCTGGTATCCTTTAATGAGGAATTGAAAGAAAACTTTGAAGAGCGTGGTAGCCCACAAGTTTTCTGGGTATCCTTTAATGAGGAATTGAAAGTGGATGCTCGAACTTAAGCACTAAACCGCTTTCTCCTTGTATCCTTTAATGAGGAATTGAAAGACGGAGAGAGCTATTTCTTTCGCTAAATCGCCTCCTGGTATCCTTTAATGAGGAATTGAAAGGTGTGCAAAACCTTGGTTCAGGCGGTCGCTTCGTAGGTATCCTTTAATGAGGAATTGAAAGATAAGTATAGCGTCCCTGTTTAGTTTCTTTGCCACCGTATCCTTTAATGAGGAATTGAAAGGAGAAACCGAATGATTTAAGAAGATTAGCAACTGATACTGGTATCCTTTAATGAGGAATTGAAAGTGGTCAGGTTGGAATACTTTACTTCGGAACACCAACAAGTATCCTTTAATGAGGAATTGAAAGAATGTATACGTACGCTCAAGCCTCTGGAACGCTTGTTTCTTGTATCCTTTAATGAGGAATTGAAAGACAAGGTTATAAGCAATCTCCTCACCCTGAATTCCTTCCAGTATCCTTTAATGAGGAATTGAAAGACAATAACGATCACTGATTTGACGGGTAAATTTCCCGGTATCCTTTAATGAGGAATTGAAAGCAGTGACACTGGGTACGAGGCAGGTGCGTTGGTTTGTATCCTTTAATGAGGAATTGAAAGTTGAGAACTTGGAAGGCATGGGTAGTAAAATCGAAGTCGGTATCCTTTAATGAGGAATTGAAAGAAACTGCGCGAAAGACTCGGAGAACTTGGCATGGCTTCGGTATCCTTTAATGAGGAATTGAAAGTAGTTTATGTAATTGTATCTAGAAGCTATTTCTTTGAAGTATCCTTTAATGAGGAATTGAAAGTTAAAGAGCATGTGAAATTACACAAGATACCAGCACGTATCCTTTAATGAGGAATTGAAAGCTCCCGACCGGACGAACAAGGGTTAGCTCGTTCTCCGTATCCTTTAATGAGGAATTGAAAGTCGAGTGTTTCCTCAAGTGTATATATCCTTCGGGATGGTATCCTTTAATGAGGAATTGAAAGATACAGGTATGGCCATGCTTCCTTTGCATGGGGGTATCCTTTAATGAGGAATTGAAAGCTGAGTCATCGGCTTGACTACTTGACTGATTTTCACTGTATCCTTTAATGAGGAATTGAAAGTATTTTTCGTACGGAGGGTGATGGTCTAAAAGGTAGTATCCTTTAATGAGGAATTGAAAGTACCCACTGCAAAACGTCATCAAAGACGTACTCGTTAAGTATCCTTTAATGAGGAATTGAAAGTTGTCAGTTTGTTCTGGACGTCACTTTGAAACTTCGTATCCTTTAATGAGGAATTGAAAGTGTTTACTTGGCAAACAGCACACCTCTCTGCTCTACGGTATCCTTTAATGAGGAATTGAAAGTCAAACCTGTAAAGTACCCATTTGTAGTCTACCTGTATCCTTTAATGAGGAATTGAAAGTTACCCTGAGGTTGTTCAAATTCCTCAGGGTCAGGGTATCCTTTAATGAGGAATTGAAAGTTTGTTTTAATTGCCCATCAGTTAGATACCTGAATTGGTATCCTTTAATGAGGAATTGAAAGTCACAAACGTGGATAGAGGTGCCTGATTTGGACCCGTATCCTTTAATGAGGAATTGAAAGCGTAGCACTCGCTACGGTAGACCCCGCACTTGCTGGTATCCTTTAATGAGGAATTGAAAGCACACGCGAAAACACATCACACGCGCGCTTTTCGCGCGGTATCCTTTAATGAGGAATTGAAAGCCCCTCATCTTCACCGTTTTCCACCCATCGGTGGTGAGTATCCTTTAATGAGGAATTGAAAGAACCACTTTTGCGTCATCATTTTCTACTCACCCCCGTATCCTTTAATGAGGAATTGAAAGTTTTCTACTCACCCCCCCACGCGGGGCGGATTGCCGTATCCTTTAATGAGGAATTGAAAGTGGCTGAAATGAGTACACGTCTGAGACGTGCACCCGGTATCCTTTAATGAGGAATTGAAAGCTTAATGTTGCATATGTGTATCGATGCGCGTTCTTTCGGTATCCTTTAATGAGGAATTGAAAGCCGCCGTCGTGGCAAGGACACTCACACGCGGGAAGGTATCCTTTAATGAGGAATTGAAAGGCGTTAGGCTTCGACGTGGTGAGTGTTGTTCACACGTATCCTTTAATGAGGAATTGAAAGTGGTTCTCATACTCACTTCCCTCCTCCCTGAACCCTGTATCCTTTAATGAGGAATTGAAAGCCGCTTAGCCAAAAAGAAAATCTGTGGTTGAGTTTCGGGTATCCTTTAATGAGGAATTGAAAGAATTGATATATGCGTACACTTGATCATCAAAGGTTACTAGTATCCTTTAATGAGGAATTGAAAGTTTTCCTCAAGCGAACCCAGTGTTTCCCACACTCCTCCGTGTATCCTTTAATGAGGAATTGAAAGTTAATTGTACCTACGTAGAGGATGCCGTCAATGCGGAAATTAACCAGTATCCTTTAATGAGGAATTGAAAGTTAATTGTACTAGGGGTTGGCAACCCAAACCGTACGTCGTATCCTTTAATGAGGAATTGAAAGGCTGGTGCGTTGGGTACATATCTTTCAGGGTGAACCTTTGTATCCTTTAATGAGGAATTGAAAGGTCCAGAGTGCGGCTGGACTGTGGACCGTGACTATAGTATCCTTTAATGAGGAATTGAAAGTACAACACGTTGATTGCAACGTTTGCGTTGTCGATCGGTATCCTTTAATGAGGAATTGAAAGTTCTCTTCTCTTCCTCAGTTACCGTCCTCAACATTCCTCTAGTATCCTTTAATGAGGAATTGAAAGCAACGATAGGGGTTATGTACCCCTTACCCTTCTTCCAGTATCCTTTAATGAGGAATTGAAAGAATTTCTCAGTGGTTAGGTGCGCGATACGTATTTTAGTATCCTTTAATGAGGAATTGAAAGATCGAAGAAACGGAAGAACAGGTCAACTCTGGAACGTGTATCCTTTAATGAGGAATTGAAAGTCTGCATGTTAGGCGATAGTGCGTTAAGCTCCTCGAAGTATCCTTTAATGAGGAATTGAAAGAACAATAGACGTGAAGTTTATGTGCAGTAAGTACAAGTATCCTTTAATGAGGAATTGAAAGCTTCCTTCCCCCAATCCTTAATTTGAGTGCTGAGCGTATCCTTTAATGAGGAATTGAAAGCCGACTTGTTGCCCGAATCCGCCACTCGGGTTAATGTTTGGTATCCTTTAATGAGGAATTGAAAGTAACCCATCAAACTTGTATTTCGCATCTTATTTAAAAAAGTATCCTTTAATGAGGAATTGAAAGTGTGAGTTATTAGAGCTATTCGCTATTGTGCTTGTGGTATCCTTTAATGAGGAATTGAAAGGAAACCGCGAATAATCGCGGCTTTAAGGAGCTGACGTATCCTTTAATGAGGAATTGAAAGTACTCATCTATGGATGCATCGAAATAGGTGCATGAGTATCCTTTAATGAGGAATTGAAAGTCATATTTCACGATGATCGCCCTAAGGAGGGTTGCCAGTATCCTTTAATGAGGAATTGAAAGTTTGGTATACCCGCTTGCTCAGCCGCGTCTAGTATAGAGTATCCTTTAATGAGGAATTGAAAGCAGAACCTTCCCTTGAGATCCTCTTCAACAACCATCACTGTATCCTTTAATGAGGAATTGAAAGCTATGAGCCTTATAATTAATTGGGCATTAAAGCTTAGGTATCCTTTAATGAGGAATTGAAAGCTCAATAGTTTATTCGCTATTTCATTCACTTTTTTAGGTATCCTTTAATGAGGAATTGAAAGACGAACACATAACATCGCTTAACCCGAAACACCATGTGTGTATCCTTTAATGAGGAATTGAAAGAAGAGCGATTGGGTTTTTCTCGGAATAATGCCATTAGACTGTATCCTTTAATGAGGAATTGAAAGACTGGTAGGCGCGCTTAGCCTGTGCCAAAGGCACAGTTGCGTATCCTTTAATGAGGAATTGAAAGGTGATTTTGTCGAGTAACTCCCTCTCCTTCTGTTGCAGTTGTATCCTTTAATGAGGAATTGAAAGTTCAAGGACATAAGACCACCAACAAACGAAAATACATGTATCCTTTAATGAGGAATTGAAAGTTCAAATTCTGCTTCACGACGAATTAACACCAGCTCAGGTATCCTTTAATGAGGAATTGAAAGACTGACATGTTTTTTTCACCTTTGGCCGCTGGGGGCTCTGGTATCCTTTAATGAGGAATTGAAAGACTATTTCGACGCTACGGTAGCGTCTGTAATAAATACATTTTCCTTTTTCGTATCCTTTAATGAGGAATTGAAAGACTATTTCGACGCTACGGTAGCGTCTGTAATAAATACATTTTCCTTTTTCGTATCCTTTAATGAGGAATTGAAAGCCT
>Ga0167616_1000185_pt1 | contig 16101 bp, 4 predicted proteins | sample OSPB_Mat_host_9__FD_111801 | JGI IMG/M metagenome (GOLD analysis project Ga0167616, IMG submission 111801) | Extremophilic microbial mat communities from Yellowstone National Park, USA - OSPB_Mat_host_9_15 (v2) (version 2) | ecosystem: Environmental > Aquatic > Thermal springs > Hot (42-90C) >... | reverse complement strand
TCCAAAAGAAGGCGAAAACGTCCTAACCCTAAACACCTTTCAATTCCTCATTTTAGGATACCGCCAACGGGCGAACCAACAGTGAACTGGATGGATGGCTTTCAATTCCTCATTTTAGGATACTAGTGTTGTATGTTCCAGAGTTGACCTGATCCTCTTTCAATTCCTCATTTTAGGATACAGGCGTTTATCAAATTGGTTTGGGGGTTTGGGAGTTTTCTTTCAATTCCTCATTTTAGGATACCAGGACAGAGGCCACTATGAATATAACTAGGCCAATAACTTTCAATTCCTCATTTTAGGATACGTGCACAACTCTCTCCTCCCCGCGTCCCTCAGTGACTTTCAATTCCTCATTTTAGGATACTGCTGTTAGTGTTACAAGTGCTGTTACGAATACATCTTTCAATTCCTCATTTTAGGATACAACGAGGTTCGCTGAGCGCTTAGGCTACACCCTCACAACTTTCAATTCCTCATTTTAGGATACAGAAGCTTGGGCTCGACCTGCAGAAAATATTCGACTTTCAATTCCTCATTTTAGGATACCTCGTAGATGCTACACCTGATGTACCAGAAGATAGCTTTCAATTCCTCATTTTAGGATACAGGCAAGAGTTGTTTGCTGAGTACGTTACAGGTATGATAACTTTCAATTCCTCATTTTAGGATACTCAACTCTCTCAAAGTGCGCCAATGGTTTACGGGAAAACTTTCAATTCCTCATTTTAGGATACTAGGCGTCTAGCTGGAGTGTTCAGAGGGTTCTACTGCTTTCAATTCCTCATTTTAGGATACAGGAAGAGGCATACCTGGCCATCTTTTGCTTTTTGACCTCACTTTCAATTCCTCATTTTAGGATACTTACGTTATCGTGATAGACCCGATGTCAAATTATAATCTTTCAATTCCTCATTTTAGGATACCGCTACCACCATGTCCACAGTTTCGGTTTTCTTCGTTCCTTTCAATTCCTCATTTTAGGATACTTTGGGTAAAGCCTCATGTTTCCTTTAACGAACTTGTCTTTCAATTCCTCATTTTAGGATACTTCACCTTCCCGTTCTTTATCCTCTGGGAAAGAAGCTTTCAATTCCTCATTTTAGGATACTTAATCCATAGTTGGCTTTATACGTATCTAGTAACCACCTTTCAATTCCTCATTTTAGGATACAAATTCACAGCGGATGAGGGAGACTCAGCTAAAATACTTTCAATTCCTCATTTTAGGATACCGAGCTCAGTGACGCCCTTGATAGGGTGATCGAACTACTTTCAATTCCTCATTTTAGGATACGCGGTTAACAGTGTGTGGCCCGATCAGTGTCTCAACCTTTCAATTCCTCATTTTAGGATACTGCGCTCGCCGCGCCGCCATACTGCGTATAGCTCCTTTCAATTCCTCATTTTAGGATACCGCAGCTTCTTCTTGAGCTGCGCGACCTTCCTCATGTCTTTCAATTCCTCATTTTAGGATACTCGGGAGGGGGGGGGCTGTGTCTCTAGTTGTGGACCCATCTTTCAATTCCTCATTTTAGGATACGTGGATGATGAACCTGATAATGGGTTTGTTACAGACCCTTTCAATTCCTCATTTTAGGATACGCACACCCCGCACCCCGGGGATGAGGAGACGCACCGCTTTCAATTCCTCATTTTAGGATACATAACTTGTTGTACCACGCCTGCACGCTCCTACTGTACTTTCAATTCCTCATTTTAGGATACTCACGATAAAACTATAAGTGGGCATCAATTCCTTCAATCTTTCAATTCCTCATTTTAGGATACACACAGCCTTTTGATTTCCTGTTTGCCATAATTGGAGCTCTTTCAATTCCTCATTTTAGGATACAGATAGGAGAGCAATAGGTGAAGTAGAAGGCTATTACTTTCAATTCCTCATTTTAGGATACGGTTGTGGTTACCTTGCTATTACACGGGCTCCAGCCTTTCAATTCCTCATTTTAGGATACCAGAGAGGTGAACACGGTAGCACTATGAGTAAAAAATCTTTCAATTCCTCATTTTAGGATACTGGAGGATAAGTTTAATGAGCTTAACAATATGATCTTTCAATTCCTCATTTTAGGATACGGGTCGAAGTTAATCGACCCTGTCTCTTCTTGGACGCGGGCTTTCAATTCCTCATTTTAGGATACTGGTGTAGGGGGAGGGGTGGGGGGTGTCCCACCACTCCACTTTCAATTCCTCATTTTAGGATACCATGGGTTCCCGTTGCTGTGACATGTCTACCTCTACTTTCAATTCCTCATTTTAGGATACCTATCCTCACAGCGACGTGTATAGTCTGTACCCTCAAAACTTTCAATTCCTCATTTTAGGATACAAACTGTGGTTCAATATTCGAGTTAGAGCGCGTAGACCCTCTTTCAATTCCTCATTTTAGGATACACGGTAGCCAATGGGGGTTCAGTGTTATAAGTGGTACCTTTCAATTCCTCATTTTAGGATACAGGTTAAACCAGACAAACAGGTAACTGATGACTACCTTAACTTTCAATTCCTCATTTTAGGATACCAGAAAGAAGAAATAGAGAAACAAAGTGGGGGCTCTGATAACCTTTCAATTCCTCATTTTAGGATACCAATCATAGTGTGTAACAAGCTCCGCGCTCTGCTCATCTACTTTCAATTCCTCATTTTAGGATACAGAATCAAGGACATACTGCGGGTTCGTGGGGAAGGTTATCCTTTCAATTCCTCATTTTAGGATACGTAAAGGATGTATGTACCCGTCGCATTATCAAGTATCACTTCTTTCAATTCCTCATTTTAGGATACCGTACCCAGTTGTGGGGTACACCCCCGAGCTCGCCCTCCTTTCAATTCCTCATTTTAGGATACTTCCCCACTCAAAGGAAGCGTGGCCATACCTGTAAAAATCTTTCAATTCCTCATTTTAGGATACTAGCGAAAATAGTAGCCAAGGTGAAAGCCAGCAAACACTTTCAATTCCTCATTTTAGGATACTTGGGGAGCGCTGTGCGTGAGGGTGCGCGGCGCGCCTCCGCCTTTCAATTCCTCATTTTAGGATACAATCTTCCTCAGCTGAGGCTGGGGCTGAGGCTTAGGCCTTTCAATTCCTCATTTTAGGATACGTAGGCAAAATAAGGCTTAACTACTTAGATAGTCAACTTTCAATTCCTCATTTTAGGATACACCCCGCAATGTAGGCGGCCACCAAGCCAACTATACTTTCAATTCCTCATTTTAGGATACTCAGGGTGTACTCGTAGCCGTTAATCAGCATGGAGTCCTTTCAATTCCTCATTTTAGGATACCCCAGTGTTCACCACGGCGGCGCTGAACGTGACCACTTTCAATTCCTCATTTTAGGATACAAGCGAAGAAGGAGGCTGAGGAGCGCGAAAAAGCACAGTCTTTCAATTCCTCATTTTAGGATACGGTCTGGTTGGATTACCTGATATTAGAGCTATACAGCACTTTCAATTCCTCATTTTAGGATACGCTGCTCGGGCTACACGTGCCTCGACGGGGTGTGCACTTTCAATTCCTCATTTTAGGATACTTTACACCACGGATCCGAGGGATATTATTATTCCCAAGGCTTTCAATTCCTCATTTTAGGATACGTGTTCTCAAGCGTTGGTAGGTTCTTTACGGGGCTTATAGGTCTTTCAATTCCTCATTTTAGGATACAGAGCGTTATAGCATGGGTTGTTGCTCACGTATGCTACTACTTTCAATTCCTCATTTTAGGATACCTTTTGCAAGGCGTTATGACGACCACGATGGTGAAGGTGCTTTCAATTCCTCATTTTAGGATACTTCACTTTTAGTTGCGCCCCCATCCCCATCCCTTGTCTTTCAATTCCTCATTTTAGGATACCTCAAGAAGGTTACCGATGAAATAGAGGAAAGCATGACTTTCAATTCCTCATTTTAGGATACTTATTTAGTGTGGTTCGGCTCCCCTGCTGGTACCACGAACTTTCAATTCCTCATTTTAGGATACCTGACCTAGCCGATAAATACGTGAAAACTATTTACCTTTCAATTCCTCATTTTAGGATACGGGTGTGTTACTTAGAGTGTTCACGGCTAAAGCCAATCTTTCAATTCCTCATTTTAGGATACTGAGGGTAACACGAGTTTGGGTGCCTGAAGCACTGCTTTCAATTCCTCATTTTAGGATACCGCACAAACTCTTGGGTTTGGTTAACGAAAGGGTCAGTTGCTTTCAATTCCTCATTTTAGGATACAAAACATGTCAGAACAGGACATAAACGGGGTTAACTTTCAATTCCTCATTTTAGGATACATATATACGTAAATGTGCAGACAGTCGAGCAGGCTATTAGCTTTCAATTCCTCATTTTAGGATACAAAAGTCCACTGCTTAATTGGTTTAAACCTGAGCCTATGAACTTTCAATTCCTCATTTTAGGATACATGGAGGAGTGTGGGAAACACTGGGTTCGCTTGAGGAAAACTTTCAATTCCTCATTTTAGGATACCGTTAGGCAGTGTGCCCCAGACCCGTGAGTGTTTTTCTTTCAATTCCTCATTTTAGGATACTAGGAAAGAATTTGCCTTAGAAGCGCTCCAAACCTTCTTGCTTTCAATTCCTCATTTTAGGATACCATCATGGTGAGGCTAACAGCGCCAACTGGGTGACTTTCAATTCCTCATTTTAGGATACGTGTATGGCTGCTTCCATATACTGACCAGCCGTTATAACATCTTTCAATTCCTCATTTTAGGATACCTTCGACGTAACCACTGATAAGGTGTTCTACAACGTCGTCTTTCAATTCCTCATTTTAGGATACGGGGAGGGAAACTCGATGATATGCGGGAAGGGGAAACCTTTCAATTCCTCATTTTAGGATACGCGGGGAAGTGGGGCTTGGTGTTACACTTCCCCATGCAAACTTTCAATTCCTCATTTTAGGATACTGATGGTGAAGATGGTGATGTTGTTGAGGATAAGTTTAACTTTCAATTCCTCATTTTAGGATACACAAGACCAGAGCCGAGGATGAGGGGGGTAAAGAAGCCGACTTTCAATTCCTCATTTTAGGATACAAAGGATAGAACTAAATATGATATAGGAGGTCTGGATAAATCTTTCAATTCCTCATTTTAGGATACGGGGAGTAACCGCGGGGGTCGCTCATCTACTCCTCTCAGACTTTCAATTCCTCATTTTAGGATACCACGTCGAGCGGGAGGAGAAGCCTCTCGCTACTGACTTTCAATTCCTCATTTTAGGATACCGTAAAAGGTGAGGGGTACGCTGAGTTTCCAGTAGTTTTCTTTCAATTCCTCATTTTAGGATACCAAAGTCCGTCAAGACATACAAAGGTATGTTAAACTTTCAATTCCTCATTTTAGGATACTTGAAGGATCGAGGTGTCGATGTGTCCTATGGTGGCTACTTTCAATTCCTCATTTTAGGATACAGTATTGTAGCGAAGGTTCCCCTGAGTGAGTGGGGAACTTTCAATTCCTCATTTTAGGATACGTGAGGCGAAGCGCGTCTATGGTGAAAACCATGAACTTTCAATTCCTCATTTTAGGATACTGGCGCTTCACCCTGAGCCTCTACCCATATTTTGGGTCTTTCAATTCCTCATTTTAGGATACATGTTTTTGGCACCATAGTATCTGAGTTTATCAATAATCTTTCAATTCCTCATTTTAGGATACGCGTGGTGCTCACGCGAGCAACGCTGGGTCACACCCTTTCAATTCCTCATTTTAGGATACAATGACAGTCTACATCTCTAACGCGTTCTCTCTTTCAACTTTCAATTCCTCATTTTAGGATACGACTGGCGTGTAATCAGGAATGCAGTGATACAGTCCCTTTCAATTCCTCATTTTAGGATACCGACCACGTGGTGGGGAAGGGATACGAGGAAGACCTGTGGCTTTCAATTCCTCATTTTAGGATACACATCCCTCTTCACGTCTCCCTTGCTCAGGTTCCACCTTTCAATTCCTCATTTTAGGATACCACCTGCTCTGAATCGCATCTATCAGCTTGTTCTCCCTTTCAATTCCTCATTTTAGGATACCGAAAGGAAGTATAACAGGAAAGCAATCCTGAAGCAGATCTTTCAATTCCTCATTTTAGGATACTGGGTCGACGAGTCACTCTGGAGAAGATATGAGGCTTTCAATTCCTCATTTTAGGATACGCTGGATCACACGACCTTTTTACTAAGACGATCAAAAACTTTCAATTCCTCATTTTAGGATACAGGAAAAACTTAAATAGGATAATGGATAAAGGTTTTACTTTCAATTCCTCATTTTAGGATACAGATAATAAGCCAAGACCACGACCCGATAACACTCTTTCAATTCCTCATTTTAGGATACCGTATCTACCAAGACACGTGTCGATGAAGCATAAAAACTTTCAATTCCTCATTTTAGGATACATGACACACAGCCAACTTATCGGCTTATAATTGATGTCAGCTTTCAATTCCTCATTTTAGGATACTTATGAATAACGTTATAGGTAATACTATGCAGAGTAAACCTTTCAATTCCTCATTTTAGGATACTCGTATAACGTCAAGCCCCCCTTTAATTTCGTGGTTAACTTTCAATTCCTCATTTTAGGATACTAATTGTTTGTCCTCTTTTGTTCAATAAGTCGTCAATAACTTTCAATTCCTCATTTTAGGATACCCACGGTTGGCGCCACACAGTTCGGCGCCGCGTACACCGCTTTCAATTCCTCATTTTAGGATACGGGAAAAAGATGAAGGAGACCGGTATCTTCACCGCAGGGGACTTTCAATTCCTCATTTTAGGATACAGCAAAAGACTTCGGGTCACCCACGCTAACAGATAAATACGCTTTCAATTCCTCATTTTAGGATACCCCCTGCGCGCCATTGTTCGCCTGCCCCGCGTTCAACTTTCAATTCCTCATTTTAGGATACCGTATCGGTCGAAGCGGTGCCTATCACGTACAGATTACTACTTTCAATTCCTCATTTTAGGATACGGCACACAACCATTCGAGTATCAAGGCAACTATGACACCTTTCAATTCCTCATTTTAGGATACTTAATGGCGATGAGAACAACCTCTTCCACACTCTTCTGTGCTTTCAATTCCTCATTTTAGGATACCAGCTGCACCCGCAGCGGGTGGAGCGTAGGGCGTTAAACATCTTTCAATTCCTCATTTTAGGATACCCCCATACCAGAATAGAATTAATAATCCCTAATAAACTTTCAATTCCTCATTTTAGGATACCAGCGCCGTACCCGTATCAAAACTCGAATAGTATTCTCTCTTTCAATTCCTCATTTTAGGATACAAAAGCGGCTCAGAGGATAGATAAACTCGATAGAACACTCTTTCAATTCCTCATTTTAGGATACTGGTGTAGTAGCGTGAATACACTTATGTTGTGCAACTTTCAATTCCTCATTTTAGGATACTGAAGTATAGAATATTTCCATGCCTTGAACTACTGCGTCTTTCAATTCCTCATTTTAGGATACCATAAACGCACCTGTGTACCGAGCCGTCGTGGGTAGCAGTCTTTCAATTCCTCATTTTAGGATACTTGGTCGCCGCTGGGAGCGCGAAGGTGCACAGAATTGCTTTCAATTCCTCATTTTAGGATACAAGGGAGTTAGTTTTTCCCCTTATAATTACAGGGTTCTCTTTCAATTCCTCATTTTAGGATACCGTGGAGACCAGTCTGGGAAGGAACGAAGACCCGATGAACCCTTTCAATTCCTCATTTTAGGATACAGGTACAAGCGTCTACATCTCCTTTATCGGCGATAGGTAGCTTTCAATTCCTCATTTTAGGATACATGTAGCCATGATTAATGAAGACGATGCACGAAACTATGCTCTTTCAATTCCTCATTTTAGGATACTACACACCAAAACCGCCTGCAAACCCAACTGACAACCCCACTTTCAATTCCTCATTTTAGGATACTTTATACGGCTTTAATACTCGATGACTACAAAATCGAGGTCTTTCAATTCCTCATTTTAGGATACGTTATATGTGAAGCATAAATAAAATTAGTGTACCTCTTTCAATTCCTCATTTTAGGATACATGAAGGGAACTCTGTACCGTCCACGTTTTTACTGTTCTCTTTCAATTCCTCATTTTAGGATACCCGATGACGGTTTTCGGATCATTTTCGACCGTTACCTAGACTTTCAATTCCTCATTTTAGGATACAAACAATTACAAGCAGTTCTAAGGTTGAAGCCGACTTTCAATTCCTCATTTTAGGATACTTAAACGACGCCTACGACGTTAGGGGAGCAGGCATAGTTGCTTTCAATTCCTCATTTTAGGATACATCCTCTTCCTGTATCTGCCGATTTCCCTCTGAAAACTTTCAATTCCTCATTTTAGGATACATGGTACCTATGGTACACAGGTAACTATCAATCTGAAGACTTTCAATTCCTCATTTTAGGATACTGAGGAAGATAATCCATTCCTCGAGCTCTTAAGAGACAACTTTCAATTCCTCATTTTAGGATACCACAATACTAGTAGCAGTAATTGGGGTAGCAATAATACTTTCAATTCCTCATTTTAGGATACACCTAAGACCACTAGAGCGAAACCGATAACCGCCCTAACCCTTTCAATTCCTCATTTTAGGATACATAACGTTTAAGAAAGTTAATTACCAGAGTATAAGTTTTAACTTTCAATTCCTCATTTTAGGATACGAGGATGAGAAAATGATGGGCATCCTAATCAGCCGTTTCCTCTTTCAATTCCTCATTTTAGGATACAGGTGTATTAATCCGCCACACCCCTCCACTTTGTATGAACCTTTCAATTCCTCATTTTAGGATACCAGGACGCACACTTCGCGTGGGGCCTCGCCATTACTTTCCTTTCAATTCCTCATTTTAGGATACGGATATGCTAAGGTTGAAACTTTTGGCTGTGTTACTCACCTTTCAATTCCTCATTTTAGGATACCCGTTGATTTAGAGTTAGATAACAAAGAGAGACAATATTTCTTTCAATTCCTCATTTTAGGATACATGAGTTGAACGCGATGGAATACTTAAGACATAATTACTTTCAATTCCTCATTTTAGGATACAACTAAGCGGTATACAAGTGATAGGGTGCGTCAAATAGTCTTTCAATTCCTCATTTTAGGATACGCGTGTGAAGTGTTTTCACGCGTGTGATGCGCGCACTAACTTTCAATTCCTCATTTTAGGATACTTGAAAACACAGGTGAATGGGGTGGCCACGATGTAACACCTTTCAATTCCTCATTTTAGGATACTCGTCTAGTCGTGTCTGAACCTGTGGTTTTAATTCCCTTTCAATTCCTCATTTTAGGATACCAAAGAGAATGTGGTTGTTACATAAGATATGGACACCTCTTTCAATTCCTCATTTTAGGATACTAGGTATACGTATCTGCGGAGCCTGGGGCTCATCGATGCTTTCAATTCCTCATTTTAGGATACCAACCAAGGGGGGCGTGGCCTCGAACGCCCTGACCACTTCTTTCAATTCCTCATTTTAGGATACTTGATGTCAAGCATTCTGGCTATGTTCCCCTCAAGAACCTTTCAATTCCTCATTTTAGGATACCAGAGGATTGTTAGCGCTTTCCGTGGGTTGTTCGGCGCTTTCAATTCCTCATTTTAGGATACGGATAAATACGGCGCCAAACACACCAGCTGGTCAACTTTCAATTCCTCATTTTAGGATACTTTCGCCGTCTACAATGAACACTTTGTCATAGTAGTTCTTTCAATTCCTCATTTTAGGATACCAGTAGCCTTCACCCGCCCGTTGTTGTCTAAGAGCCCCAACCCTTTCAATTCCTCATTTTAGGATACTGATACAAGCCTCAAGGGAGTGGAATAAAGTGCAAGTCTTTCAATTCCTCATTTTAGGATACTTATCCGCGTGGTGATATTGGTGTTACTAAGCATATTGACTTTCAATTCCTCATTTTAGGATACGTTTCAGCATATCCCTTTCGTTTAGTTCACGTTTCTCGTATCTTTCAATTCCTCATTTTAGGATACTCGCCTTCGCCTTCACTTTCGCTATTACCTCATTTAAACTTTCAATTCCTCATTTTAGGATACAAGAGTTGGGTTAAATACGCGGTGCACCTTAGAAATCAACTTTCAATTCCTCATTTTAGGATACGCCGCAGCCGACGGCGTACACGCAAGCCGACATAAACTTTCAATTCCTCATTTTAGGATACCATTGATACCTAAGTGTTATAAGTGTGGTTCATTCACCACTTTCAATTCCTCATTTTAGGATACCAAAAAAATAGACAAAGCGCAAAGCAGCAAACTGTGCGTGCTTTCAATTCCTCATTTTAGGATACTAAGTATTTGCCATACCTTACCCGATTCGACCGTGATTACTTTCAATTCCTCATTTTAGGATACTAGCGTCAGCCGTACCCGAACTAGTAGCGATATATCTTTCAATTCCTCATTTTAGGATACACCCTGCGAACAAGGCATAATCCAAGACGCCTTATCTTTCAATTCCTCATTTTAGGATACCGTTTTGTGGCGAAGCGGCTCGTGGATATAGGGGGGTTACTTTCAATTCCTCATTTTAGGATACGAGCAAGCGCGTCGCCGGCTGGCTCGCCTTCATACCTTTCAATTCCTCATTTTAGGATACATGACCCTGCGAACAAGGCATAATCCAAGACGCCTTATCTTTCAATTCCTCATTTTAGGATACACGTAGACACCCTGCGGTATAGTGGTCGACCCCGACCCGACTTTCAATTCCTCATTTTAGGATACGGAACTTCGATGTGCTCTACGTGTTCTCCACCCAGAGCCTTTCAATTCCTCATTTTAGGATACGCTACATATTCATCATCATAAAATATGGCTAATTTATCTTTCAATTCCTCATTTTAGGATACTGATGGTTACCTGTGTACCATAGGTACCGTCTATTGTTACCCTTTCAATTCCTCATTTTAGGATACAGAATAAGTCGTACCACCTAGGGGAGTGTTGGTGATATACTTTCAATTCCTCATTTTAGGATACGAGGGTGCGCGGCGCGCCTCCGCGGATATCGTGGTGGTGACTTTCAATTCCTCATTTTAGGATACCAGAAACATCACTAACCCACTAGTCCGCCAAATACTCGAGCTTTCAATTCCTCATTTTAGGATACGGTGGTTTCGTCAAGAAGAGTATGGGGCTGGATGCTTTCAATTCCTCATTTTAGGATACAAAACAGTTGCCTCAGATACCGAACACTTTGTACACTTTCAATTCCTCATTTTAGGATACAAATAGTCAGTGAAGACCACGACACAGTAACCCTAGACGTCTTTCAATTCCTCATTTTAGGATACTCGCAACATAAAAGATGAATATACGGATTATTTGCCATACTTTCAATTCCTCATTTTAGGATACTTATAAAAGTGTTTCGTTTCTACTTGGGTATGATACTTTCAATTCCTCATTTTAGGATACACCTTCGAGTATCTCGGCGTCTTTTACTCTCATCCACTTTCAATTCCTCATTTTAGGATACATATCGACCGAAACATGTCCGCAGAGCAAAACCTTTCTTTCAATTCCTCATTTTAGGATACCGCTTTCCAGTGAGTCAGCCCTGACGAGCCCCCTGTGCCCTTTCAATTCCTCATTTTAGGATACTCAGCAACTACATGGATACGCTATTATAACTGTTTTCTTTCAATTCCTCATTTTAGGATACAAAAAGAAGAAGAAAAAAGCCAAAGTGATAGCTCAGTTATCTTTCAATTCCTCATTTTAGGATACATTAGTGGGCCCTGGGGAGGTGCCGTAGGGCGCCATCTTTCAATTCCTCATTTTAGGATACAAGCCGAAACAGTAAGCTTGGAGCATTCATAACTGTGCTCTTTCAATTCCTCATTTTAGGATACACGACTTCACGAAGGCGGTGGAGATCCTCTACATGAGGACTTTCAATTCCTCATTTTAGGATACCTGAGCTTCGATGCCCCCCTGCGTCGTGGCTCAAACCTTTCAATTCCTCATTTTAGGATACCGGAGTAGAAGAAGATGTAGACGTGGCCGGAGTTCACCTTTCAATTCCTCATTTTAGGATACAAAAACGCTTTAACAATACTTTGACCAAAGGCAACTTTCAATTCCTCATTTTAGGATACCTGAGGTGGTGTGAGACCACCCGACCCCGACGTTGGAACTTTCAATTCCTCATTTTAGGATACTCTTTATCCCGTTCACTTCCATCCATTTATACAGGTACTTTCAATTCCTCATTTTAGGATACAATATATTATTCTTCACGTCTTTAGTCTGGAAAACGAAGCTTTCAATTCCTCATTTTAGGATACTGTGTTGCCTAACATTGTTTTCTATTTAACTATTGAAGCTTTCAATTCCTCATTTTAGGATACAGAAAAGATGAAGCATTCTATAAGCTGATTGACTTACTTTCAATTCCTCATTTTAGGATACCTGTATTATAGAGAGTATGAGAGTCGAAAAGGTTACTTTCAATTCCTCATTTTAGGATACAATGTAACAGACTTATTAATAAATGCGTCAAGGGGGTCTTTCAATTCCTCATTTTAGGATACCATCCTTCTAATTGGCTTTTAGCTCAGGATTGTCATTTCTTTCAATTCCTCATTTTAGGATACTCTCAAACTATTCAAGCAGTACTTACCCGTGTTCACTTTCAATTCCTCATTTTAGGATACTTGGTGCATTAGCTGGTTTTGGTATTATCCACTTGTTTAACTTTCAATTCCTCATTTTAGGATACTTACAACGATATAAACGGCGACCTTGTTAATTTCTTCACTTTCAATTCCTCATTTTAGGATACTAGCTCAGAACGCTCTAACTGGCTACTTTGTTATTGAGTCTTTCAATTCCTCATTTTAGGATACATGTTAATATGGGTTCATCAATCACGGTTCCACGTGTCTTTCAATTCCTCATTTTAGGATACACACGTGGTAATAAGAGACCAGCTAAACCTATCACTTTCAATTCCTCATTTTAGGATACACGACACAAGTAGTGAAGAGGTGTGGAGTGCTGGGGTAGTACTTTCAATTCCTCATTTTAGGATACGGGGATAGCTGGGGGTTCACGGTTTCAAGTGGTACACTTTCAATTCCTCATTTTAGGATACAGAACCGCTTTTCTTAATGAATAGGTACGCAACGAATACTTTCAATTCCTCATTTTAGGATACTTACCTTACGCATCCGCGATAAAAAAATCTTTTCGCTTTCAATTCCTCATTTTAGGATACCCGCTTGCCCCCATTGTGGGGCGTACCCACTTTTAACTTTCAATTCCTCATTTTAGGATACAATTATGGCGATAGGGATTGGGTAATCGATTGTGTGGTGCTTTCAATTCCTCATTTTAGGATACGAAGCACCTGAGGGCTAGGGGGTACATCGTATTCTCTTTCAATTCCTCATTTTAGGATACTTCCTCCGCGGAGGCGCCACCTCTACGCGGTGCGGCTTTCAATTCCTCATTTTAGGATACTAAAATCACTTTCGGAAATTGAATTATTCACCTTAAGATACTTTCAATTCCTCATTTTAGGATACTGGATAAAGGGTTTAGGAGGTGGATATAGGATGACGCTTTCAATTCCTCATTTTAGGATACGTAAGGTGAAAATACCTGGGTTTTACGACAAGGTACTTTCAATTCCTCATTTTAGGATACATATAGCTAAGCTATAACGATGTAGTAAGGCCCTTTTTCTTTCAATTCCTCATTTTAGGATACCGGTTCCACGTGCTGGGGTGGTTAAAATAATACTTATCTTTCAATTCCTCATTTTAGGATACCTTTTGAGTGGTTTCAGTGCTCTGGGTTCGTTTATAAGTGCCTTTCAATTCCTCATTTTAGGATACAAGCTTGCGGTCGGCGTGTTCCATGATTCACCCGATGTCTTTCAATTCCTCATTTTAGGATACGAAGCCAACAACCTGTGCCATACCCCTACAAAAAGCTTTCAATTCCTCATTTTAGGATACCTTCATAAGCACTATAAAGCACTTCCACCGCATCTTTCAATTCCTCATTTTAGGATACATACCGCGTAATCCCTCAACTTCTTAAACCCATTTATGTCTTTCAATTCCTCATTTTAGGATACCGCATTATTCTTTTACCGCAAAGCGTTTAACATACAACTTTCAATTCCTCATTTTAGGATACTTAGAAGAGCGTTTTGGAGTGTTCGGCTGTATCCTTTTTGCTTTCAATTCCTCATTTTAGGATACCAACCCACGGTAAAATTATACGCATAGTTATACTCTTTCAATTCCTCATTTTAGGATACCGCGTTCAACGTGTCCTACAGTGTTGCGGATGGCTTTCAATTCCTCATTTTAGGATACATACGTGAGCAACTTGAGATTACTATTAAAAATCCAGCTTTCAATTCCTCATTTTAGGATACGCGTTATGTTGCTCGTTTGGAGCGTCTGGAGCTTGGGACTTTCAATTCCTCATTTTAGGATACTGACTGAGGACGGTCGTTACATTATGAAGTGTTTCTTTCAATTCCTCATTTTAGGATACACCATAGCTTGTTTCCAGCCATTTATCAGAAGTTACTTTCAATTCCTCATTTTAGGATACGGGTGCGGGGCGGACTCTACTACCAATACTACGTGACTTTCAATTCCTCATTTTAGGATACACAAACACAGAAAAAAGAAGAGGTTAAAAGGGAAGCTTTCAATTCCTCATTTTAGGATACCAGTGAGCAACCTCGAGGCCGCGCTTAAAGTCGCTTTCAATTCCTCATTTTAGGATACTGGCTCAACAATTGTGGAGCGTATGGGTTAGCTATATTCCTTTCAATTCCTCATTTTAGGATACATCATAGGCGTATCCCCACCATTATAACTAATATTCTTTCAATTCCTCATTTTAGGATACGAGACGGGTGTTTTGGCTTTGGCTACTATGCTGGGTGTCTTTCAATTCCTCATTTTAGGATACCAGGAAAATGGGTTAGGATACCATATTCATGTGCTTTTCTGCTTTCAATTCCTCATTTTAGGATACAATAGTTTATTGACACGCATTCGTAAAAAGTATCCGTCTTTCAATTCCTCATTTTAGGATACGAAAAAGAGCTTGGTAACACTGTGGGAATAATATCGACCTTTCAATTCCTCATTTTAGGATACAGAGACTTTCAAGTGTTTCGCAGTCTTTGGCAAACCATAGCTTTCAATTCCTCATTTTAGGATACACGCCTAGCCCTCAGGAACAGGAAGCACCCCACACTTTCAATTCCTCATTTTAGGATACATGTGAAGGTGAGGAGCCCCATCACCTCGAATATTAAACTTTCAATTCCTCATTTTAGGATACTTGTTACGGTTCCATTAGGTTGTAGTGTAACAGGTGTCTTTCAATTCCTCATTTTAGGATACTATATATCACCCCCACCTTCAGAGTGGTATGAAAAAATCTTTCAATTCCTCATTTTAGGATACAGGCATCATAGCATTAGCTTGCTAACGCTCGCAGGAATCGCCTTTCAATTCCTCATTTTAGGATACTGTGCGTCCCTTATCGGTGAAAGAAGGGTGACAACTTCTTTCAATTCCTCATTTTAGGATACGTGCTACTAGTATACCACATGTTCGACAAGCTAAACTTTCAATTCCTCATTTTAGGATACAAGAAAAGGCTAAGCGCACGTATTGTTCGGGCGTTCTTTGTCTTTCAATTCCTCATTTTAGGATACTTAATTGGAAGTGGGAAGCTGGTTGTAGAGGACTTCCACCTTTCAATTCCTCATTTTAGGATACGGCGGGGGTCGACCCGCTCCAACTCAAAATCGTAGCTTTCAATTCCTCATTTTAGGATACCACAGGCGTTGGATGGAGTCGAGGCGGACGGGGACTTTCAATTCCTCATTTTAGGATACTCTTCTCAGCGTATTTAAGCAGTAACTCTAAAAACCTTTCAATTCCTCATTTTAGGATACGCACAGGTATAGTTAGGCGTCTTGCTGGAGTTTTCACTTTCAATTCCTCATTTTAGGATACG
>Ga0167616_1000168_pt1 | contig 16548 bp, 29 predicted proteins | sample OSPB_Mat_host_9__FD_111801 | JGI IMG/M metagenome (GOLD analysis project Ga0167616, IMG submission 111801) | Extremophilic microbial mat communities from Yellowstone National Park, USA - OSPB_Mat_host_9_15 (v2) (version 2) | ecosystem: Environmental > Aquatic > Thermal springs > Hot (42-90C) >... | reverse complement strand
GCGTATATTCGCGTGTTTGTTAACGTGTCGAAAATATGTCCACGCAGCGTGTAAAAAAATTGAAAATTGTGAGGATGAGTGAGAAAAAAATGGTCTGCGTTTATATAGCCGTAGCCGAATAATCTGTTATGGGTGTAAGCAGTATAAGTGAATACCTAACGGTTCACTTTATAGCAGTGAGCGAATACGCCAGGCTAGTTACTGTGCTAGGACAGCAAAGCTTTTTAAAAAGTGTGAACACATTTAAAGTGACCAAAAATGAAAAACCTAAATAAATACCTACTAGTCTCTGATTTCATGGCTTTTTTTGATTCTATCTCAGCCCACGCTGTAGTACCCGTTATACCAGCATGGTTGATTTACGCCTATGCTGTGCCCGTAGAATTAGCCGTACTATTCGGCTTAGAAAAAGCCGTAAAAGCGGTTAAGAGGGTGTTATGAGCCATGACTACGTACGTATGCATAAATAGGCTCGAGAACTTATGGGCTAACACAGAATACATTTTAATTAATATAAAAGGTAGGAGGTACAAGATAACCAGACATGGTGAAGAGTATTTCATAGTTACTCCAGAAGGTAAAGAAGTTAAGGTCATAAACTTCAGTGTTGACAAAGACGTGGCCGTAGTTTGGGCGTCAGATGCGTTGTACCCGTGGGATATCTGTGAGGTAATAGAATGAGGTGATATAATGTTTGAAGAGGATTGGGAGATAGATGAGTTATGCATTAAATATCAGGGTACTCCAGAATGTCCTGAAGAGTTGTGTGGTGATTTGTGCGATTTACTAGAAGAAGAGGAGTTAGAGCAAGACATGGAGTGAGGTGGTTCAATGGAAATAAAGGTCGAAAAAGCGGGGATCCGTTTTAAGCGTCTAGACCCAGAATACGCCTCTAACAACGCCTCATTTACAGAGTTAAGGTTTCATTTAGGTCGTATAGAGCACAATAAGGTATTAACTGTGAGGGTACCATTCGAGACATATAATAGGTTATCGTTATATGCGAAAAATCATAAAATGAGTGTAAGTGAGGTTGTGAGAAAAGCCCTCGATGAATATTTGAAAAAAGGTGGCCAGTCATGACCCATTACATATGCTTTACATTACTGAAGAAAGCTTCAATGACTGAGGACGGTGTTGTTATGTACACGAGGGGTAGGATATACGAGATAGCCATTAAGGGCTCTAAGCTAATCCTATCTGATGATAGCGGTAATAGCTCTAATATCCTCCATTTTTACACCGATTGTAATAGCGTGGTTACAATTTTTGATAAATCCCCACCATCATGGATGATATGTGATGAGGTCACAACAAGTGAGAGTAGTTAGTGTGTTTTTAAGAAGGTAACACATTTTTTTAATTATGGCGTATGTCTGTATAACTAAAACTGAAGAAGGTTTTTGTGCTGTTAAAAGGCTGATTAGGTTTTTCGCTAACAGTAAGCCTTATGAGATTGTAGAAGAGAATGATGAGCATTATCTCCTTACATTAAATAATAAGAAAATCAAGATTAGGGGCTTTACGATAAACGTGGATTTGGTGGTAGTTGTGGCTGAAGAGGCTGTAGAAGGGTGGTTATGTAAAGACCTGAATGAGTTAAAATAGGGTGGTAGCCGTGCTTACCTATATCTGCATGAATACGATAACATATATGATGTCCTCTAAAGATGAATTGAGCTTTATCGTAAAGGGTAAGCTTTACACAATAAAGAGACAAGACAATACTTATTACCTAATTGATGAAAACGGCAATAAGTACAAGATTAAGAACTACAGCATTGACTGTGACAGTGTACTGATTACTTCAGATGAGAGACCTCAACTAGATTGGGATTTTTGTGAAGGTGGTGAGTTGTGAAGTGTGATTCCATACAATGTGGTCATAAAGTCATAATTACGTGTGATGTATTGAAGAAAAGTTTAATTATTGAGGCATATGACGATGCTTACGGCTATTATTTCGTAGTATACGTTGATAACGAATTATGCGATGAAGGTAGGAGTAAGTTAATTTATGAATTAGCAGAAAAGGGGGATTATGAAAAAATACTTACCTTAATTTGTGATGATTAATGCCTACAATACTTTCATGAGACCTTTTGTGTGTACAACAATGTATCAATAGATTTCATCAGCTCTATAAATGTGTCACCGTCGTTATAAACAATTAGTTCAAGCTCATAGAGTTCACCGTCTATGACTATAGCACCGAGATATATCCTAAGTCCCTCACTAAACGGGTCTAATTCAATATTTGTTATTATTGCCCCAATTTTCTCTTGAATCACTTTGACATTTAGGTAATCTAGGATTTCGAATAACAGTGCTGGTTTAGTTATAGTCCTATAAGTGAGTAACAAGTCCTTTAACCTTTGGTCTTGGATTTTATTTATCGCCTCTATTAACTTATCACTTGACATCTGTATCACCTTTAGGTTTATTTTCGCGTCTTATAAGGATATAATATTGTGTTTCTAAGTGTAAAGTAAGCTCTTTATCGTTCACATCTAAGGACACGCCATACATTTGGCTATGAATAATAAATCCACCCAAATGTATCCTATAATTCGGCTCAATCTCTTCGACCTCAAATTTAGGAAATATAGCCTCAAAGGCGTCTACCCTAAATTTCATACCAAAGTAGTCCATGATATCGATTAAGCCGAAAACGTTATTAGTTGTCCTATAAACATTAAGCAGTTCTCTCAGTCTTGGGTCTTTGACTCTGGTTAAGATGTCTACAGCCATTAACCATACACCTCCTTGCCCTGACAGAAAAATGTGAACTCTCTAGGTAGTACCCTAAATGGATTGTATACTCCTCCATATCAGTCACCCACAGAGTCTAAAGTGAATAGGCCGTGTGATAAGAAAAACCTTAATATTTCTTTAACGCCATCAAAGTTAAACATTTTCGTAATTAATTTGTTCAGCTCATCTTCTGGCATTTCAATGTATTTTATGCTTATATTTTCTGCCTTGATAAGTTCTACCTCAAATCTTGTATTTTCTTCAATGTCATATAGCCAATATATTGTTCTGTTCTCATCAGCAAATTTAGAGTAAATTATGCCTACGGCTAGGGTTTTGTTACCCTTTACTACTTCAGCATACCGCGGTGTAAATATTACTTTATATGCATATAATATCAGTTCATCAACTGTGTTTATGTTTCTCGGAGCTATCGGTATTTTATCCAAACTTGATATCTTTATAACCGCTAAATCATCATGGTTTTGTCTTAGCCCGATTATATATGATGATGTTGCTCCCATCAACACTGTAGTTTTGCCGTATTTGACAACTCCCCCTCTGGAGTAAACTTGGCCATTGAAAGAAAAATACCTACTTATCTTTTGGGGGAACCCGCTTAAAGTGGGGTCTGACATATGTGGTCATAAAAAATATGCACAAAGATAATATAAAAGCTTAGCTAGCCCTCCTTCTCATCATTTTCTTCGTCTACCTCGTTACCAGTGACTGCCCCTATTAAAAACATAGCACTCGTGAGTGCCTTAAGCATGCTGTCTAACATCTCACCATCGATGTTCTCCAATGTGGCTAATACCGCGTTTGCGTGGGCTGACAGACCTTTTATTAGCCGTTCTTTCTGCTTTTCGCTTAACTTGCTGAACACGTTTTCGTATTTATCCTTTATATCTAAACAGAGCTTCATGTGATAGTTTTTCGCTTTAGGGTTTAAAAGGACTCATTAAGCTTTTTAAGCTTGATTTGAACAAATTTTAATTGAACACATATGAAAGCCCTAGACCTGTTCGGACTAAAATTTTTCGAAGAGGACAGACCGTTAAAGTTTAGATATGTAGTGTTCTTGAACCAGCTTAAGCCAAAGATCTTTTTCGAGAAACAATTGGTAAGCCAGTATGAAATAATAAGACTAGACCAGGGCATAACACCTAAAGCAAGTGATAGGCCTGATATGGCGTTTATTAACACCGTTATATCTAATTTAGCAGCATATTTTGAGGGCTTAGAATATAAGGAGACAAAAAACGCGATCACCTATTATGAAAATGGTAGGAGTATTTATATGCTATCTAAGTCCACACTTATGCCGGTCATAAGTAAGGGGTTTGAACCTAAATATATCAAAAAATATCACCACATGCCCGAACAAATATTGGTCGTCTTAGACCAGATGACCAGCCAAATCGTTAATTATTATGTTACACATTGGTCTCATGTGCTTATGTACTACCACCAGTTCAAGAGGGTACATGTATGACTAGTTGCCCTATCTGTGGGAAGAATTTGAGTTCTCGTAAGACTTTATATAGGCATATCAAAAAAGTCCACGGTATAGACCCTTGGGAGTTTAGAGTTAGGTTAAAGTTAGTTTTTAACTGATTTTTTTGGGGGGAGGGGGAGGGTTTGCCAGGTGAGATATGTTACCGTAATAACTGTGTACCCGTAGATTTTCTAACGACAAAGTGGACAGTAGACCAAGTCCAACAAGTCCTCAACCTCTTTTATGCTGGTTATTCCCCGTACAAAATAGCCCGAACCGTGCATAGGAGGACGGTCGACGTTTACCAAATCGTTTATCATAGGGGCCAAGTCCAACAAGTCATTGAGTTCCTAATTACACCTCATGGTATTGTAAAATGTGGTTATGTGGAGGAGTCCGTGTTATATATTTCAACGACGTGGGACTGCAGACAACTAATTGAGGCTTATATTTTATTAAATGAGGGATATAGTGCGTATAGCGTAGCTAGGAGGTTGCACAAGAGGACTGCTGACGTTGTGGCAATACGGAATCACATCGATTATTTTGGACAAGTGGTTAACGATATCTATAAGAAGAAACCGGGGTTACTGAAATATGGAGAATATGCCGTTGATTTTGCCTTGCCGGGTGAATATACCGTACAAGAAGTCTGTCAGATGTTCCGTAATAACGACCCATTACTTATGTTATGGTTGTCATCTGATGACCCTGACGCTAAATTCCAATTAATGGTAGTCTATTATAATAATGGGGTTTATTCGGTTGACCTATTTAGGGGTTGTGTGTTGACGTCTGACTTAGTGCGTTTGGTAGCTACAGTTATCGAAAGTATGTTACCGGTCAACGTGGGCGTTATGGGAGTAGACGAGTACCAGTGTGCATTAAAATATGATTTCTGTGACTTTGAGTATATAATAGACAGTATAACGTCATCATATTATAATATACTGGTAAGTGGGTTAGGGAGGGCTAACGAAATCCGTTAGGTGGTAGTGGTATGTATCTGGATATAGACGAGAAAAAAATGAGGAATTTTAATTTCTTATTGCTGCTTAAGATGTTTGGCTCTAATATCTGGTATAGGAGGACACGCCATGGGTACCACTTTTATATCCCCGTTAATTGTTCAATCCACAACTTCATTTATTGTTTGGTTCTCAGAAGAGAACTTGGTGATGACCCTAGCAGGATAGAGCATGATATCAAAAGATTAGACTTAGAGTGTTTCCATCAGAATTTTGATGTAACGTTTAATGAGAAAATCCGTGGTAAAAAAATATATCGTGTTTCACCTTGGGTTAAGTTAACTGTTTGATATTTGGCTTGTCCCACTACTCCAGCTTATATTATAGCATACGGGGAAATCTCCATTAAGTTTCTGAACCCCGTTATTAAACCAGTATACGTTGACCTGTGGATTAGATGCACCTACTTGATTAGTTAAATCGGCATTGCCAACTGTCCACGCCCACCCATTCCCTACATTAAGTGTTAATTTTGCTCCAGGCTGTAGACTATAATAATGGTAATTAGTGTAATAACTCCATATCGGCGTTACGTAGATAGTATTATTGCAATTATTTATTATCTGTATTTGTGTTGTCGGGCTTAAGTCTACACGTGACGCTACGTTCCCACCATAATAATAATACCAGAATTCATAAGGCTGTGACTGGTTAGGAGGGTATGCGTAAACCACACCAAAGCATGTCGAATTAGTGTCATTACAATAATAGCCCGTGAGGGTGCATGAGGTTTGGGCTGGTAGTATCCCATAAGTGGAATTATAAAACCCACTAGTACCGCAATAGCCAGATGGTGGTAGCTGTAGTTGGAGTTCAACGTTATAACTTGATGAGGTGTTATTATTAATATTAATTTGAGCCGGGCTAAAGCATTGAGAAGTTAATTGGTAACATTGTCCACACGAGAGGCAACTAGGACATATTACTTGCTGCATTAGGTTATTCGGTGGGTAATTATATGAAGGGCCACTACTACTGCTACTACTGGAAGTGCTACTTGAGCTACTACTGCTGCTGCTACTTGATGTGCTAGATGAGCTACTATTGCCGCTGCTACTTGAGCTACTACTGCTGCTGCTACTTGATGTGCTAGATGAGCTACTATTGCCGCTACTTGAGCTACTACTGCTGCTGCTACTTGATGTGCTAGATGAGCTACTGTTTGATGAACTACTACTAGATGGAGGGCTAGAACTTGGTGGTGTAGTAGTGCTGGTCGATGTACTGGTAGTGGTAGTAGTAGTAGAGGTCTGTGGGTGTGTCGCTAAGTTTATAAATTGTTGGATCTGCGGGTAATACCGTGCTATAATAACAGCCCCGGCTATCCCCAGACCTGCACCTAGTATAGCCTTTGACTTACTGTCCATCTGATCACCTTAACTTCTTTTCTGCCAGAGCCCCCGCGAGTACTAAAGCACCTAAAACTCCTCCATACACTAGTGCTTGAGACTGCTTTTTAGATGGTGCGGGTGGTGGAGGTGGTGCGTACATAGGTAACGGTGGTATGCCTATCTGGGGGGAAGAAGTACTCGTGACTTGTTGGACACCAGTTGGTGTTACGGGTTGTGTAAATATATTGTCTGGAGAACCTACTATAAAGTCACCACATATCTCGTTTTGGGTAGACAAATTACCTAATATTAGTGCGACACTGTACGGGTAATATCCACCGTACCTCTGTAAAATATTGCTCACTGTTAGTAAACTAGGGGTCAATTTTTGGAATTGTTGACCTATCCCGAAATAATCGGGTTGTGAAAACTGTGCGTTGAAATAGACTTGCACACCGTCTACATTAAACGTATAACTAGGTAAATTAGGGTTGTTACCTTGGCTTTGGATTTGTGAAGGCTCATTAATTATTATACCATACAGTGTCACACCAGTAGGTGGTGTGACTGGCACATATTGCCCACTTATAGCCTCAGTCTGGTCTAATCCGTTGAAGAAAAGTACGACGTTATACCCAGGAGGTATCTGGACGGAATTAGTGTTTTGGAATAAGAGGACATCTGCAGCACCGTCTGAAACGTTTATTACTGCTACGTCTTGGTTAGTTAGTAAATTCCATGTTATACTAGAGCTGACTGGGTTATATGTAGGGAGCCCTATTACTTGGTCTTGGGTTGAAAAGCAACCTACAGTCATAACTGATCTAAGAATTAGTCAGAATAAGGATATTTATACATATAAAAAAAGTGGTCACATTATGTTGGGGGTGAACGTTTAGAGGGGCATAGGTGTTAACGTTTTACAATTATTAGGGTTGCACCCGTAACAAAACTGGATTTGTGTTGAATTGTCAAACCATAGCGGGAAATCTATGCCTGACTGGAGCTGGAACACGGTTTGTGTGTTGCTTAAATTCGGCTGTGTTATTGCTAGGCACCCGTCACCGGGTACGGCTACCACACCTATCTCGAAACCTTTAGTGCTTGGGTCGATTACTGTTTTTACGACTTGTATGTTATTTTGGTATATGTATTGTAGTTCTGAAGACGTTGCTATATAATCTACGTATGCCCCAGATTGCGTGTAGAAGAATATATTACCGTATTGTGTCATATACGGGATCGCCCAGCTGGGGTAAAATGTATACCCATTAGGGTAGACGTTGAAAATGTCAAACGCGACAGTATTAGAGTAGTTAAAGTTACAATTTGGTGTACAAGTAGGTATGTCGTGGTACCCAAACGCTGAGTTTACTGCAAAGACGGCAAACCACTTATTATAAGGGTTATACACTACCAGACCCGGATTAGACGGCTTTGATATAGAGTAGTTCGCGTTGTCCCACGAATATTCACAGAAACCTTGGCCCACTACGTCACTGGGGAAACCGCAACTATTTACCGTACCGGGGAAACAGTTTTGTAAAGTGCTGATACTACCAAACCCCATTGATAATTTGAGGCATTGTGCTGAGGATTGGCTCGTTTGAGGGGTTGACTGCTGTTGAGGTGGGGGTGCCGTCGATGATGTAGATGTTGAGGGTGAACTCGGTTGAGGGGTTTGGATGAGTGGTGGCAATGGGGACTTTAGTGCAAAATATATAGCCCCTGCCGCTATTATTCCGGCGACCCCATATTCCAAGTACTGTTTCGTCTTTTTGTCCATACACCGCCACCACCTTATACTAATACGAATATGGCAATCCCTACTAACGCTAGGGCGAGGATTAACGCCACGACCGGGTTAGCGAGGGCTGTTACTATCTGTTGTGTTATAGTCGTAGTGCTACTAGTCGTAGTGGACTGTTGCACTGTGGTCTGCTGTGAGGTAGTGTTGTTTACTATGTAACTACGTGGTGGTGAAGGTGCTGAAGACGCGGACGTACTCGTAGTAGACGTAGTTATTTGCACTACTGGGGCTTGTACAACATATTGGTATATAATATCGGGGCTACTCGAGTTAAGTTGTAAATAGAGTACACCGTTATTAGTGTTAAACGGGTTGAAATACGGCGGGTAGACCACGTTACACTGGGTATTGGTACTATTAGTAATTACCCAGACGTCGTTGTACCCGTTATTATTATAAAGGCCCGTTAAATTCATGGACGAGCCACCTACATACGGTAAACCGAACGAGAGGCTAATCGGTATCACGGTATTGGTATTCGGTAGACCGGGTGACGGACTAGAGCCAATAGCCTCTATAAACGTAGGGCTACCAGAGCTATAATTTACTGCTGCATAGTATTGTATATTTTGCGGGCTACCGAATTTGATTAACCCAGGGAGAGCTGGTGGTGGGCTGTTCGGGTTTAATAACGCGTCAGTGTTTGTAGGTATAGCCGTAACATTACTCAAATCCGTAGGGAAATTAAACGCACTACTAGACACAGTCTCATCGTTCACTAAAAAGCCGTCGTTTAATTGGTAACTAATAAGCCCAGTAGGTTGGGTATACGTGTTAAACTGGACGGTAGTGTTGAACGGTATCCCTAAGAATGAAGTCAAATTAACCGGCAAACTGCTCATGCCATTTGCTAGGTAAGCGGTGTTCAGTGCTGTTGACATGCCGTATATGTCATTTGTAGATGATTGCCCATTTGGGTAACTTGCTGTAAAACTGGTGACTTGCTCTACATAATCGAACTTTACCATACCTAAAATCAACGCGTAAGTAGGGGGTAATTCTGTTAGGTCTACCGTAAACCCGTTCGCGTCTACGTACCCATATGCAGAGGCTAACTGGTTAAAGCTTACGTAATTAATGGAAAAAGTGTTAACTTTTGCATTGTTAATATAGTCATTATAATCGTTTAGGTTGAAAGTATCGTAATAGAAATTGGTGCTACCATTTTCGCTTAGGCTTAAATTAACAGTATAATATCCTAATTTTAACAGGACGTAACCGGGGTTTTGTAATTGTACATTGTATTTCTGTCCTCCCGTTAGGACTAGGGCGTCTATTTGTGCATAACCCCAGTTATAATATACGAGGTTTGCAGAGACCCCTTGGGTAGTGGTTACTGGCTGGTTAGTGTTACATATTATTTTAGCGTCTTGAGGTGGCGATACGGTTAAGGAATTGAACAACTGGATCATGTCAATATAAAGGTTAATTGTGGGCATAAAAACCAGATAGTTTATGTGGTCATTTATTATAGTAAGGTTTATAAATTAAAAATGAGCAAATTATAAGTGACCAAATATGCCCGAAAACGAACTCCTCAAAAAACTTGAACAAGTAAGGAAAGAAGTAATCCAACCTGTCCTAGGGGACGCAGAAATACGCCCCGACCAGATCATAGATTTTAGGGTAGTGAACTCGTATAGCGGGAGGTCAAAGGTAGGCGTTATATATATGGACGGTGAAGGGCTAAAAGAAGTAATGATAGGGGCGATCCACCTTAGCAAATTAGAGGAGTGTATTAGAAAGGACAAGACCATCTCGATTAAACGTAAAATACACAATAACGTACCACAAACTGAGATCACGTGCTAAGGTGTCTCGATGAGCAGCCTTATAATTGAGTTAAAGGGATACGGTTTTAGGTTTTTTTTAGATGATAACCCTCACGAGTCTTATTTTATTAAAGACAACACCGGTTCTTTTGTGTTTGTGGTCGAACTTGATCGAGAAGGGAAAGAGTTTATTGATGAGAAATATGAGGACATGGGAGTAAAAGACTTAAAGTATTTGTTTTGTGAACTCGCAACGAAACCAAACGAAACGTTAAAGCTGTTAGGGATAGACGCAAAAGTAGATAAGGTAGTTATTGAGTATTCGTAAAAAAAAAATAAGGTACCTTTTTTCTTTGTTTATATTTTCTCGTTTAACGCTTTCATAAACTTCAATACGTCTTGTGCGTCTATATAAACTATGTCATTACCGTTATATAACGCGAATTTGCCTTCATCTTCAAACACCCCTATTATGCGGTAAGCACCGATACGGTACCCTAGGAATTTCTTTAAGTATAGGTATTTATGCATAATTATGAGGGCTTTACGTCTTTCATTTTTCTCCTCGAGGTATTGGAAATATTCATTAAGGTGGTATATATTTACGTTATTCCTTATAGTAGTGAAGTCCTTCATAATAACGACCTCAGCTCCGCTATAGTCCTTATATACATTATTTCACCATCATACGTCTTCACGATTATGGCCCTTTTAGACCCATCGTATCCTAATATCACCACCCTCTTTCCCTTAAACTTCCTCTCTTGTTTTGTTAATATTTTTCCTACGCACTCTAGTAATTCATGCTTCTTTTGGCTGATATACCTCATACTGACCATTTTTTATATGGCTAAATTGGTATATAAACATATACGTTACCTACTCGTGGTGTTTAGCGTACCTCACCAATAGCCCTAGGGCTACCCCACCTATAAGTGCTAACAGGAGTACCCATATCGGGTTAATACCGGATGGTTGTGATACTGGTTTGGTCTGAGACTCAGTAGTCTCTAGCCCTTGGTTATTTAACACCAGGTAAGACAACTCAGACGGTATATAAGCGAAAGTCTGACTCGGTGTAAAGCTGATTTCCGCGATCGTATCGCCCGAGTCCAAAACACTGTTAACATACCAGCCTTGTTGACTGTATTGTTGCCCTTGGTTGAATATCAACTCTTCATCTACGTCTAATATTATCCCTACCGCGTTTTGGGGCGGGTTCGCCACCCCCGCGATATTATTAGGTATTGGTACAAAGTAACATTGGTTGCCTATAAGGTACATATCGGGCTTAAAGACTACCGTATAGTTCGCGGTGTTACATACCGTCTGTCCGGGTGGTACCGCATAGATCTGGTTGTTTTGAGTTACGATAAACCCCCCTACATTAGTACATTGCCCGGGGGGTAATATTACCGGTTGGTTGAATTGTGCATACCCGTTGATTTGTCCTACCCCTTCTATATTGAACTGCCCGTAGGCGAACACGGGGTAAATGCTGAGAGTAGTAGTCTGGTTTTGTAACGCCAAATCGTTTATTATTGAGAACAACGTCGAGGCTTCTTGTGCTGCAACGGATGGGTTACAGTTTGGGATATTAATGTTAAAGACTATACCGTTTATTATATCATACAGCTCTTGCTGTGTAACCCCGTTATTATGGTAATAGTTCCATAAATAAGTAGCGTAACTGGTTAGGTCTAAGTTCTCCAGGAACTGGTAATACTGTGCTACTGCTTGTATAGATAAATAATTGTTAACGTTTGACGGTGATGTAAATATCATGTCATAGTTCGGGCTTACTGTTAAGTTAAAGGTTATAGCTATATTACCATTAAACGGGTCATACGAATTAGTAAATTCAGCCGTTTCGCCAAATGTTACCTCCCCGTCACCGCTTATTTTTGCGTTTATGCCGCTTATAGCCCCAGTGCTGAACGTAGACTCTGCAAGAAATAAATACGGTAATACCGTAGCCAGCCCTAAAGGTACTTGTTCTATCACGGCATTACCGAACGTGATATTAAATTGGTTAGTAGGGTTGCCGTTTTGGTCGTATATAACGGCTTGGTATTGTTGGGTAGGGTCTCCTAATAAATAGACCACGTTTAATGTCCTAGTTGTATAATTGGACACTATGGTCATCTGTACACCGAAACCCGCGGGTATCGGTGTACCGGGGAAAAACACGACCATCGGGCTAACTGATTGGATACTGACATTGGTGCTAGCACCGGGTTCCGATATCTGTAACTCCCCTAGTTGTGCGATATTATTTACGGTTATACCATAAGCCTGTGCAGACAACACAAAGTTTTGGATAAACGGTTGTAAGGACTTATTCAACTGCCCTACCACGTATTCTTGATAATTTTCAACACTTTGTAAGTAGGCGTAATAGTCGTTATAATTAAGGTATAGGATTTCCAATAAATCATACTTCATCCCGTTTTCAATGAATGAGAGGTTATTTACAGCTGAGGCTACCGCGTTATTTAAGTCATATAAAAGCCTCACTACGTCATCAAATTGTGCTTCATCTTCATTAATAATTGTGGCATATTCATTGCTAGATATTGGTTGTACCGATTTGTTACAGAAATAGTTACAAATTACACACCCGATAAACGCACCAGCCATCAGTCCCCCTACTGCTACCCACCCAGGCGGGGTCGCACCAGTGGTTAGGATAACACCCCCCTCGACCAATGCCGAAATGCCAAACCCAGCCTCAGCACCAGTGAGACAGTTCTGAAAGGACATACTAATATAAACCTAGGTTATGTACATTTATATCCTAATTAAAATATGAGCAAATCAAAGTAGAGGCAATATGTGAAAATAAGAGAAAGCCTAATTCGTAGTGGTCTTTCGTGTACCCGTGTACTATACCCCATACATTATAATAGCCGTAATGTTGTACCAGAATGGCAAAACTGGTAGCACTACTTAAGCCGAAAAGGAGCAAAAGCAGTACCACGTTAAGTAGCATAAACAAAAACGGTTACCTTAACGGTGTCTGTGTTTATGCTTAACTAATTCTATGGCTATACCACCTAATACTAACCCTATTAGGATTATCGCGGGGATAATAAATAATGGTAGCCGGTGATGTAGAGGTGGGGGAGGTAGTGGTGATGAAGGTGATGAAGACGCAGTCGTTGGTGATAATACATCGGCTTGAGCGTTTTGTCCTATACTCTGGATACCTTGGTTACCTATAATAAAATAGGCATAGGAGGACGGTATATATGTAAAGTTCTGGTTAGGAGTAAAGCTGATTTGGTCTATTTCGTCAGTGGAGTCCAGTGAAAGGCTTACAAACCACCCTTGTAAACTGTACTGTTGGTTAGCCTCAAACACAGCACTGGTGTCTAAGTCTAACACTACACCAGCTGAAGGTGGGGGATTTGGCACCGATATTAAACTATAAGGTATCGGTACAAAGTAGCAGTTATCGTTAACAATATACATATCGGGGCGATATACCACCGTAAAAACTGAGGCATTACATATGCTCTGACCAGGCGGTACGACATAAACTTGACCGCTCTGTGTGGTTATAACTCCCCCTACATTAGTACACTGGTTAGGTGTAAGTGTGACAGGTTGGTTGAACTGGACATAACCGCTCACCTGACCTAACCCGTTAATGTTAAAGGTACCATATGACGTAGTGGGGTACATGTTTATCTGAGAGCTTTGGTTCTGGAGGGCTAAGCTGTTTACAATATTAAATAATGTAGTTATTGTACTGACTGCTTGTATAGGTTCACATTTAGGTATATTGACAGTGAAAGCCGTATTGTTCAATATTTGGTATAATTGTTGTTGTGAAACACCGTTGTTGTGGTAATAATTCCATAAATATTGTGCATAACCCTCTAAGTCAAGGTTTTGTAAAAACTGGTAATATTCAGCTAATATTTGGATTGAGAGGTAACTGGTCACCGTAGACGGTGGTACTACAAGTATATTATTTGGTGGGTTCTGGACTAGGTTTACCACGACCGGTATGATTTGCTGCATACTACTGGTTCTAACCAAAAAAGCGAAAGGTACATTATAAATATGGCCTCCAATATTTACGTTAACAGAATTAAGTTGTAATAAGTTATATTGCTCAAATACTATATACGGCAATAACGTAGTAATGCCTAATGCTTGTTGTTCAACTACTACAGCACCAAACGAAAGGTTAATTTTGTTTAACATGTTACCGTTTTCGTCATAGAATACTACATTATATGTTTGGGAAGGGTCTCCGAATAAATAGAACACGGTGATATTGTAAGAAGAAGGGGTACTACAACTTGTATTATTAAGACACCCACTTGACGTTATATTTATTCCAAACCCTGCTGGTACCGGTGTGTTGGGGAAATATACTACTATTAATTGGTTAGGTTGAATAGTACCATAAAAATAGTTATTACTATTACTAGGGTTTAATATAGTTATGTTCCCTTGTTGTCCAATGTTTTGTAGTGTTTCGAAATAGGCTTTAGCTGACGCTATAAAGTTTTGGGTGAACGGTTGTAATAATTGTGTGAACTGGTTTATAATGTATTGTTTATAGTTTTTAACGCTTTGTAAATACGCACTATAGTTATTATAGTTTAAATATAAAATCTCGAGGAGGTCAAACTTTAACGCTTGTTCAACAAAAGAAAAGTTGTCGTTTAGGCTGGCTAAATCCCTGAATAAGTCATATAACGAGTTAACTACACTGACAAACTGAGAGTTATCGTTTAGTGTTATTATAGTATAATTATTGGATATGGTTGGTTGTATAGGGTTATTAGACCAATAATCGTTAACCAAACAATTAATGAACGATGTGGCCAATATCCCACCTACAGCTGACCATTGTGGTGGGTTAACCGGTGATGCCGAAATGACCCCGCTCTGTACGAGATAAGGTATACTAAAGACTTGCTGGACGTTTTGGACACAGCTTTGAAACGCCATACTAATATCAAAATATGCAGTGAACATTTATAGCCTAACTATTATATGAGCAGATCATAGTCACTTGACTTTTTGTCCAAATTAATATACGCACTTTTAAAATAGTCATACAAAATTATCTTGATGAGCATAGAATATGTCAAAAACATACTCACAAGCTATATAAGTAAAATAGAGATAATAGGGCATAAGAAAAGTTTGGTCGTAGAGATTAGGCTATACGCAAAAGACCAGGAGGCGTACAACTTCTTGTACAACAACGCGAATTTATTGGGTTCTGTTGATAAAATAGCCCAATTAAGCCAAGTCGCATATGACTATTTCAGACAGATTAATGGGGAGGAAATAGCAGAGAAAGCCGAACAAGTGGTTAGAGATCAAAGACCAGTAGAAAAGAAAAAATGAATCAATCATTTTTTTCAATTTTCTGTATTGGAGTCGAGTTTGGTTCTTCTTTTCTCATTTGGTTATAGACATTAATTATTCCCTTTAACATATTTATCTGTTTATCCAGCTCTTTACCGTCATTGATTATCTCATATAAAATGTCCAATACCATAGCCTTAAATAAATACCTACGGATCCTCCTACTGAAGAACGGTATTAAAAATATCATATCAAAAATAATACTGCTTAAATTTGAAATGTCTTGTAATAAAGTCATTTTCTAACACCTAAGGTTGTTATAATATTTGCAGCCATACTCGTACCTAACATAAATAAATTAGTGGCTTTTCTATCAGCTACCCTCACTGAAGCGATGTTTACAACGTACCCGTCCGGATAGACTTGTATCACAGTATCACCCTATAACTTTTAACACTTTTTCGTTTATTAAGCCTTCATTAGCTAATATCGTAACGATCTTCTTATATTCACGCCCACCCGTCAAATTCTTTCTCACATAGTTTACACTAGCGTCTAACGCGTTATCCCTCTCACCGTCTTTCGCCTTCTGTATCATGTCATCTATAAACTTGAAGTATTCTTCTTCATATTCTGGGCGTGGTAAAACGGTAGGGTGGAGAGTACCGGACTGGTATAAGGGGTACATCCTAACAAAACGAAACGGTATAGTGTACATGTCAATATTATGGAACTCCAGGTATGGGGGGATAGGGTTACTTATCACGGGCTTAGATAAGTAGGTCATCTCAAGAGCAGGCAGACCGAAACCCTCAAGACCAGTTAGGTTCAACATGACACTGCTATTATACATCAAGTTCTTTAATGTAGTCTCATCAAGAGACCCGAAAGATATGCACTTTACTAGTGGGTTCTTAATCTAGTTACACACACTCAAATCTGCGACCACGATGCCCCTATATTTATTATAATAATTAATGTACTTCAGCAAAACGGCTGGTGTCTTTCTTACCAAGTT
>Ga0167616_1000086_pt1 | contig 21237 bp, 16 predicted proteins | sample OSPB_Mat_host_9__FD_111801 | JGI IMG/M metagenome (GOLD analysis project Ga0167616, IMG submission 111801) | Extremophilic microbial mat communities from Yellowstone National Park, USA - OSPB_Mat_host_9_15 (v2) (version 2) | ecosystem: Environmental > Aquatic > Thermal springs > Hot (42-90C) >... | reverse complement strand
GCACTATGACCGTTAGCGTGTTCTCCCTCTCAGCCAACCTAATAGCCTTCTCCGTTAGTACGAACCTAACTATGACCGGTTGGGTTGACATGTCACTCACCCATGAATAAGCCCTCCCTCCCCAGCCTCTCAATGGCCCCCTGGGTCCACAGGGTTAACCTACCCGGCGCGCCACCTGGGGCTAGGTGGAGCACACTTAGGTTGTCGACGTAGATTACATCAACGCCGGCCATGTTTCTGACTGCCTTAATCACGGGTGCGTCCTTCCTTGAAACCACCACTAGGGCGCTCTTAGGCTCCTTATACCTCCTACCCCTCATCTTACCCTTCCCAGCCCTAATCCTAACCCTACGTTGAGCCCTGACCACATCACTCCATAACCCGAGGGCCTTGAAGACTGCCTTAGCCTCTGAGGCCTTACCCACGTTCTCGAAGTCGTTCACGACGACCAGTGGTATAGCCTTAACGTCACCTATAACGTGCCCCCTGGCCGCAACCAATTCCCTAATCGCCGTGGCGGCTATGGCAGACCTAATGGCCAGCAACCTCTCCCTCCTATTCACCCTCTCCCAAAGCCTCTTCTCAACCTTAGGCGGGTGGGCCCTCCTACCCTTAACTACGTTTGGGGCTATCCTGGCCCTCGGCCACAGGTTGCCCTTAATCCTAGGCACCCTGGCTATACCCAACCCAGTCCCGAAGCTAACCGCAGACGACCTTAAGCCAGCCTCCGGGTCCGTACCCTTGGGCTGCAGCCTAGCCGTCAATGCGCTTAACACCGCCCTCCTAATCACATCCGGCCTTATAGGCGTCTTGAATTGGGGCGGTAGCTCAACCTCCCCAATTATCTCCCCGTTGAGGTTGAGTAGCTTAGCCTTAGCAGGGACCTCGTATAGGTTCCTTAACAGTGGGGATAGGTCTATGCTCACCTCAACTCACCCCGCTAATACCCATTGTGCTTACCCACGTTATGTTGGGTGCCTGAACCTGCCTAATATCGTAGTTGAGCGGTGGCCTGATTGGGTACCTTAGGGCTATTAGTCTCTTGACTACACCAGGCACTGAACCTTCAACGAGGATGTAACTGCTCTTGATGATGCCGTAGTGCTTAAACCCACCCTTTGGCGTCACCTCGGCTCCATTGTCGCCTATCTTAAGAATTCTCTTATTGTACTCGGTACGCCTTTGGAAGCCCAACTGCCCCATCCTGGGTTGGGTGAACATGACGGCTGGCTTGGGGCCTATTGTACCAGTCCTCCTCGAACCCTTCCTATGCTTATGCCACCTGGGCAGTTCCTTAACGCCGAACCTCTTGATGACGCCCTGGGTGCCCTTACCCTTAGTCACCCCTACCACATCCACCAGTTGACCTGGCTTAAACACATCCGTTGGCTTAACCTCCTTACCTAACAACCCCAGGGCGTACTTAAGAGCCTCATCAATGGCCGGTACCCCGCCTACCGGTATCTCCAGGACTTCAGGCGTCTTCTTACCTATGCCAGCCTTGTAGGGTTGTGTCATGGCTATCACCCTAACGTACTTTATTAAATCAACCATGCTGTTCAACTCCCCAATAGCCTTATCCACGTCAAACTTCTCAGGCAGGGTGGGTATCCTCCTTCTGAGGTACTTCTTAACCTCATCAGGTACGTTGAACCAGGCTTCACCAATACTCCTGAACTCGGCCTTAATGGGGTCAACACCGTACGCCCTCACGCCAACCACGTAAAGTGGGGGTGTCTCTATGACGGTGGCGGCCTTCACAAGCTCCTTACCGAAGAATGGGCTTGTCTTCCTATCATCAACGATTGTGGCGTGCACCATCCCAACCTTGTAACCCACGAAGCCCAGTAGCGTTGGCTTGCCTAGGTCTACGGTAGGCCAGTTACGTATCCTAGGTACTATGTCCCTGGCTCTCTTCCTAGGGTAATACGCCATGGATCCCCTCCTAGGTCTATGAATCTTCAACCCCACTACAACACACCTTAGCGGTGGGCTAATGAACGTGGCCTTTTTAAGCTTTATAGATGATGAGGATTAGCCACGGCGCCTATCCCCCACCATTACGGCAATTACGGAAAACACCTTGGCCGTTGGTTATGTGAAAGGGGCCTATTGGATGGGGTTTAAGGTTACCGATGGGATGGAGCTTAAGGTATGCTGAAGAGGCGCTGTTAATGGGGGAGGGGTGCATTAGGCATGGGTGTTTCATTAGTGTACTGTATTAGCTTAAAGTTTAAGTTAAGTAATAAGGCATATTAATCAACGGGTATTAACCCTCCCAGTGAATGTTGAGGATTTGCCGATACCGGGGGTGCTTAAGGAATTCCTGGTGAGTAAGAGGGGCATTAGGACCCTTTACCCACCACAGGAGGAGGCTGTTAGAGCTGGTTTACTTAACGGCGAGAACCTGCTAATGGTGTCGGCCACTGCGTCCGGGAAGACCCTACTGGCCGAGGTGGCTGCGGTCAACAACGTACTGACCAACGATAAGAAGACTATCATAACCGTGCCGCTTAAGGCGTTGGCCTTTGAGAAGCTCAACGACTTTAAGGCCTACGGTGAATTGGGCATTAGGGTAGCTGCATCCACTGGGGATTACAATAGTGAGGATAGGTGGTTGAACTCCTACGACGTGGTGATAACCACCTACGAGAAGTTGGATAGCCTACTTAGGCTTAAGCCCAGTTGGATATGGGACGTTGGCCAGTTAATAATAGATGAGATACATTACGTGAACGATGAGGAGAGGGGGCCGATAATAGAGTCCATAGTGGCCAAGTTAAGGATGCTTAACCTAAAACCCCAATTAATAGGCCTAAGCGCAACAATAGGCAACCCCGAGGAACTGGCCAAGTGGCTCAACGCAAGGCTGGTTAAGTCAGACTGGAGACCTGTAAACCTGAGGGAGGGTGTTTACTACAGGGGTGTCGTGACCTTCGTTAATGATGGTGAGAGGCGTGTTGGTGGGCAGGGTGACCCATTAATCAACCTAACCATGGACACACTCAACGAGGGTGGGCAGGTGCTGGTCTTCTCATCCTCAAGGCAGGGGGCTGTGAGGATTGCCAGGAAGCTGGCTGAGTACATATGCTCATCACCTGTCAGGTACATTGACCCCGAGGAGGCTGGTAAACTGGCTGAGGATGTTAGGGAGGCCTCGTCATCAAGGATACTGGCTGATGAATTAACCAACCTGATAAAGTGCGGCGTCTCCTTCCACCACGCCGGCCTTGAACTTGAGGTTAGGAGGATAATTGAGGATGGCTTCAGGAGGGGTGTGTTGAAGGCCCTCGCCTCAACAACGACCCTGGCGGCGGGTGTTAACCTACCTGCACGTAGGGTTATTATAAACGAGTATAGGCGTTACGAACCGGGCTTCGGTTTCATTGAGATACCGGTCATGGAGTATAAGCAGATGGCTGGTAGGGCAGGTAGGCCCGGGTTAGACCCATACGGCGAGGCCATAGTGGTTGCCTCAAGTAAGGATGAGGTTGATTACATAATTGACAAGTACATTAAGTCACCGCCCGAGTACGTTAGGTCAAACTTCATGAACACCACATCGCTGAAGTTCCACATACTCTCAGCCATAGCCAGCCAATACGCTGAAACACTGGATGACCTAGTCAGGTTTGTCTCAGGTACATTCGCTGGCTCACAGGGCATGTTTAGCAGCATTCAGGTTAATTCAATTAAAAGGATGATTAGTAGGATTGTTGATGAACTAGTGGACTACGGCTTCATCGTTAAGAGTGGAGATAAGTTTGAGGCCACTGAGGTTGGCTCGGTGGTTAACAGGGTTTACCTAGACCCAGACACGGCACACATCTTCATACTTGGCCTAGGCAAACTGGGGGCCGGTATAGACCTGGATGCGTATTCACTTATGCTTATAGTTAAATCACCCAAGGTACCTAAGGTTAAGGTCAAGAGGGGCGAGTTGGATGAATTGGCCCAGCGGGCGGCGTCAATGTGGGGCTCAATACCCCTAAAACCCTGTGAAGAGGATGAGCTGCTCAACTACCCCGAGGATTACGAGGACTTCCTGTCAGAATTCAAGACCGCCATGGCCCTCCTGGATTGGATTAACGAAAACAGCGAAGACCAGATAATGAAGCTATACGATGTTCAGCCTGGTGATTTAAGGGTCCTCTCAGACCAGGCTGAGTGGCTAGTGAGTGCACTCCAGGAGTTGGCTAGGACGCTTAAACTGAGCGGTGACGTTGTTAATGGGCTTAGGGCGCTTAAGTACAGGGTTAGGTATGGGGTTAGGGGTGAGTTGCTTGAACTAGTGGTTAACCTTGAGGGGGTTGGTAGGGTTAGGGCAAGGGCCCTATTCAACGCCGGCTACAGGACCATTGAGGACCTTGCCAAGGCTAATTTAAGCGAGTTAACCAGGGTGCATGGTATTGGTGAAAGGGTGGCCAGCTCCATATTGGAGCAGGCTAGGCAATTGGTTAATGAGGGTAAGGTGGTTAAATTCACCGAAGCAGCCATTAGTGGGCAGGGTAAGGGCGCTAGGGGTGGTTTACTCGACCACATACTTTAACACGGCCAGTTGGGTATAATTGAATGATGTTTATTAAGCCCTCGCTGCTTGTCAACGTAAAGCTTAAAATCGAACCCAAGCCGGTAATTGGGGATTATTATTGGTATGGAGCCTAAGCTTAAGGAGAAGTCGTGGGATTTGAAGAGGGAACTTGAGCTACTTGAAACCTGGGATAGGGAGCGGGATTCTGGGTTGAGTAAGGGGCAGGGGGTTCGTGAAGGCAAAGTCCTTGTGATAGACACCCCACCACCGTACATGAGTGGTAGGCCCCACATAGGTCAATTCGCCACCTACGCCCAAATGGACATGATAGCCAGGTTCCACAGGATGAGGGGCTACACAGTCATCTTCCCCTGGTACGCCGACAGGAATGGCCTACCCGTTGAGGTGGAGGTTGAGAAGAGGCTTGGCAAGAGGATGCAGGACGTGCCCAGAGAGGAGTTCCTCAGGCTATGTAAGGCTCAACTGGACGAGTACGAGAGGGAGTGGGTTAAGGTGCTTAGGAGGTGGGGCATATCAGCCGAGTACATACCAAACGGGACTGATAGCGTTGAGTACAGGACAATGACCCAGGCGACCTTCATAGAGATGTGGAACAGGGGCCTAATATACGAGGCCGAGAGGCCAACCATATGGTGCCCAAGGTGCATGACGGCGCTAGCCGAGCCTGAGGTTGAGTATAGGGAGGAGGATACGCATCTGAATTACATTAAGTTTAAGGTTAAGGAGACCGGCGAAGACTTAATAATAGCCACCACAAGGCCTGAGCTACTGGCCGCAACGGTAGCCGTGGCGTACAACCCGGAGGACGAGAGGTACGGTAGGTTGAGGGGTATGCATGCAATTGTCCCATTATTCAACCAGGAGGTCCCGATAATACCCCACCAGTCGGTTAAGAAGGAGTTCGGCACTGGCGTTGAGATGATAAGCACCTTCGGCGATACAAGGGACTTAGCCATAGTGAATGAGTTGAGACTCCCCATTAGGATTGTGGTCACCCAGGATGGTAAGTTAAAGGGCGCTGGCAAGTACGATGGGTTAGGTATTAGGGAGGCTAGGGAGAGGATTGTTAAGGATCTTGAGGCGGCAGGTCTACTGGTTAAGAGGGAGCCCCTTAGGCATACCGTGCCCGTGTGCTGGAGGTGTAAGACACCCATTGAGATAATAGTGACCAGGGAGTACTTCGTCAAGCAGCTTGAGTTCAAGGATAAGCTGCTCAAGGTTATTGAGGACATGAAGTTCACCCCACCGGAGTACAAGAAGATGCTCACTGATTGGGTTAATTCACTTGAGTTTGACTGGCCGATAAGCAGGAGGAGGTATTACGGCACTGAGATACCCATCTGGTACTGCGTTGATGATGAAGGCAACGCAAGGCCCATACTACCGAACCCAGGCAGGTACTATAGGCCGTGGGTTGATGAACCACCGAGTGAGGTTAAGGAGAAGTGCAGGGGCGGTAGGCTGATAGGTGAAGATAGGATACTGGACACTTGGTTCGATTCATCAATATCGTGGATGTATGCCTCAGGGTACACTAGGGATAAGTCACTGTTCAACGCCGCCTACCCAGATGGCATAGTTAGGCCCCAGGGCTATGAGATAATAAGGACTTGGCTATACTACTCAGTCCTCAGGGCAATGCACCTATTCGGCAAGCCGCCGTTCAGGTACGTCAGGATCAATGGTATGGGGCTTGATGAGAAGGGTGAGGCAATGCATAAGTCCAAGGGTAACGTAATAGATTCACTAGCACCAGCCGAGAAGTATGGCGCCGATGCGGTTAGGTTCTGGGCCGCCGTGGCCGGTAGGCTTGGCTACGACTTCAGGTACAGTGAGCATGTTGTTAAGACTGGGAAGGACTTCACCACTAAGTTGTGGAACATAGCTAGGTTCATATCGCAATTCCCTGAGGTGAATGATGGGTACGAGTTGACTTACTTAGATAGGCTAATCCTCAATGAGCTTAATAGGGTTGCCAGGGTTTACATTGATGGCTTAAGCGGCTTCGACACTTACGAGCCAACAATGGCCATCTACGAATTCCTCTGGCACATCTTCGCTGACCACTACATAGAGGCCGTTAAGTCCAGGGCCTACAATCGCGATGGGGCGTTCACAGAGGCTGAGCAGAGGGGTGCCTGGTTCACGCTGCATAGGGTCCTTGACTACTCGCTGAGGATGCTTGCCCCAATTATGCCATTCATAACCGATGCAATATGGAGGGGCATACATGGTAGGAGCATACATGGCGAGTTCATTAATGATCCTGAGGGCTACGATGAGGCAATGGGTAAGGCGCTTAGGTTGTTTATGAACCTCAACAGTTCAATATGGGGCTTTAAGAACAAGATGAGGTTAAGCCTAGCCGAGAGGCTCAATGCCGTGGTCTACGCACAACCTGAACTTGAACCGTTGAAGAGGGAGCTTGAGAGCATGCATAAGGTCAGCTTCAGCTTCACTAAACCACCCAGCGAGGCTGTTAACATAGGTGAGGGCATCTACATACTTATGCCTAAGAGTTAGGCATTACCGGTAAGACCCATTTCTACGTGGTGACCCTCAAAGCACACTGGTCTCTCCTTAGCTAACCCTTGACTTAACCCAGCTGAATCATTCACATTACCGACACCTCATGGCGCTTGATTAGGAGACATTGCAATATAACTCATTTTTGTAAATCCTGCGGGTGCCCACTAACTTAGCCTCGACATTCGTATCTAATGCGTTTAACCACTATGAAATACCTTTGAACGTGCCGAGTTTAATATAGATACGCTGTTTTCCTTATTTTACACACAGGTAATGCTTTTTAAGCTTCCCATTCGTCCGATTAATCATGAGCCTTGGTGAGCGTGAAATTAGGGAGGTTAAGGAGGAGTGGGATTCCCCCATGGGCCGGTTGAGGATTTGGAACGTGAATAGGTTTGAGGAGCTTGGGTTTAAGGTGTCTAGGTTACCGATAAGCATTAGGATACTGCTGGAGAACGTGGTGAGGAACTACGATGGTAAGGTGGTTAAGGTTGAGGATGTGGAGACCCTGCTTAAGTGGGATCCTAAGGCCCAGTACCCCAAGGAAATACCATTCATACCAGCAAGGTTGATCCTACAGGACTTCACAGGGGTTCCACTCGTGGCTGACCTGGCCGCTATGAGGGATGCGGTGGCTGGGTTGGGTAAGGACCCCAAGGTCATTAACCCACTCATACCCGTGGACCTTGTCATAGACCACTCAGTCCAGGTGGACTACTTTGGGGTGTCTGACGCCTTAAGGTTGAACATGGAGCTTGAGTTTGAGAGGAATAGGGAGAGGTACGTGTTCCTGAAGTGGGCTCAATCAGCCTTCAGCAATTTTAAGGTTGTGCCACCTGGTAAGGGGATCATACACCAGGTCAACGTTGAGTACCTGGCCAAGGTGGTCTTCGTCAACACCACCAATGCCTCAGCCTACCCAGACACAGTACTCGGTACGGACAGCCACACCACCATGGTCAGTGGTATTGGGGTTCTTGGGTGGGGTGTGGGTGGTATTGAGGCTGAGGCCGTTATGCTTGGGCAACCGCACTACATAACGATACCCCAGGTGGTTGGGGTTAAGTTGATTGGTGAACCCAGGGAGGGCGTCACGGCAACCGACATTGTGCTCAACATAACAGAATTCCTTAGGAGGAGGAATGTGGTTGGTAAGATCGTTGAGTTCTACGGCCCAGGCATTAAGGCGCTCCCGGCGTGGGATAGGGCAACCATATCCAACATGTCGCCTGAGTACGGTGCAACCACGGGCCTATTCCCCGTTGATGAATTAACCCTAAGCTACCTAAGGCTAACGGGTAGGGATGAAACCCACGTTAAGCTTGTCGAGGAGTACCTTAAACACGTCGGCCTATTCTACACCGACAACTATGAACCAACCTTCAGCGAAAACTATCAATTTGACCTAAGTGAGGTTGAACCAGTCATAGCTGGCCCAAGGAACCCAGATGAGAAGATACCTCTCAAGTCCGCTAAGGCAATGGTCTCCAAGCTTATTGATGAGTACGCCAACAGTAGGGGTGGTAAGAGGAGTAGCCTAATCAGTGTTAATGACGCTGAGGTTAAGTTGAGTGATGGGTCAGTTGTCATAGCCGCCATAACCAGCTGCACAAACACCAGCAACCCAACGGTCCTAATTGGGGCCGGTTTAATGGCTAAGAAGGCTGTTGAGAAAGGGCTTAGAACCAAGCCCTGGGTTAAGACCAGCCTAGCCCCAGGCTCAAGGGTAGTCACGGACTACCTAACGGCAGCCGGCTTAATGCCCTACCTGGAGGCCCTTGGGTTCCACGTGACTGGGTATGGGTGCACGGTGTGCATAGGCAACACAGGCCCATTACCCGAACCCGTGGCTAAGGCGATTAGGGAGAACGACATATACACCGTCGCTGTTTTGAGCGGTAACAGGAATTACGAGGGTAGGATACACCCGCTGGTTAAGGCGGCTTACCTAGCATCCCCAATGCTCGTGGTGGCCTATGCACTGGCCGGTAGGATAGACATAGACTTCGATAATGAGCCACTCGGCTACGATCCAAATGGTAGGCCAGTGTACCTGAGGGATATCTGGCCAAGCATGGATGAGATCAACTCCGTGATTAAAAGCATGGTGACGCCGGAATTGTATAGGAGAAGGTATGCAGACGTATATAAGGGTGATGAATTGTGGGAGGGGCTTAAGGCCCCAAGTGGCTTACTCTACCAGTGGGACCAATCCTCAACCTACATAAGGAAGCCGCCATTCTTCGAGAACATAACCCCAGAACCACCACCGCTGAGGGATATTAAGGGGGCTAGGATACTGCTGCTCCTCGGCGATAAAATAACCACGGACCACATTTCACCGGCAGGCTCAATACCACTCGACAGCCCAGCCGCCAAGTACCTAATGGAGAGGGGTGTTAAGCCCAGTGAGTTCAACACGTACGGCTCAAGGAGAGGTAACCACGAGGTCATGGTTAGGGGCGGGTTCAGCAACGTCAAGCTCAGGAACCTCATGGTCAATAAGGACGGAGGCTACACAGTGCATTGGCCGGATGGTAAGGTGGCGACGGTCTACGAAGTTGCGATGCAGTACCAGTCCGAGGGCGTCCCACTGATTGTGTTCGCAGGTAAGCAGTACGGCTCAGGGAGCAGTAGGGATTGGGCGGCTAAGGCAACCTTACTGCTGGGCGTTAAGGCTGTCATAGCGGAGAGCTTTGAGAGGATCCACAGAAGTAACCTAGTGGACATGGGGGTGTTGCCAATTCAACTACCCGAGGGAGTAAGCTGGAGGGGCCTTGGGTTAACAGGCAACGAGGTGGTTGATGTATTGGGTATTGAGGAGGGGCTTGAACCAAGGAAGAAGCTGAGGATTAGGATAACCAAGCCCAACGGTGAGGTTAAGGAGGTTGATGCAGTGGCCAGGCTGGATAACGAGGTTGAGGTTGAGTACTACAGGCACGGTGGCATACTACCCTACATGCTTAGGAAAATTGCATTAGGCTACTGAAACAATTAATGATAAGCACAATTCTCCTTGGGTTTGGAGCCAATAGCCTATGTGTTTAAAATAATGCTGAAGACAACTAGACTTTCAAGATGGCCGAGGAACTATGGCTTAAACTGAGTTAAATAACCATGGCTAATAATACTTACAGATGCTTTCATTATATTTCGAGGGACCTTTTTAATTACGTGGTTTTAACATGAACCTTGCATCAACAACATACGAACCCTTACCATTCTCAAGCATTATGACTGGGTTTAGGTCAGCCTCAGATATCTGCGGGTTATCTACGATTAGCCTGGAGAACTTGACCATTATGTCAACCAGTGAGTAAATATCCCTCCTCGGCATACCCCTGTAACCGATTATCAACTGGTACGCCTTGGTTTCCTTAACCATGCTTAAGGCATCATCCTCAGTAATGGGCGCAATCCTCATTGACGTATCCCTATACAGCTCCGTTAAAACACCCCCCATGCCGAACAGCACCACAGTCCCGAAGATGCTGTCTCTTAAACCACCGACAATGACCTCAAGGCCCCCTTGAACCATGTGTTGAACCAGGTAACCGAAGACCCTGGCGTAGGGTGCCAGGCGCTTTACGTTACTGCTCACCTCCTGGCATGCCCTCTTAACCTCATCATCACTGCTTATGTTCAATGCTACACCGCCGACATCAGTCTTATGCATTATGTCTGGGGAAATCACCTTAATGGCCACTGGGTAACCCACCTCGTTTGCCGCCTTAATGGCCTCCTCATAATTAGACACAACCCTGTACCCTGGTGTCGGTATGCCGTAGGCCTCAAGCAGCTGGTAGGCCTCGTGGTCAAGTAGCTTAAACCTACCCTCCGACAGGGCCTTAACAACCAGATCGTGGGTCATGTCACTCCACCTCTTCCCTAAGCATCTTCCTAATCCTACTATACTCAACCAGGGCCCACAACGCCCTGGCCCCCCTGTCCGGTGTTGCATAAACCGGTATTCCACTGTTCTCCAGAGCATCATTGAACTTCTCCATTAATGCACTTCCACCGAAGGATACCACGACCATGGGTTTACCGTACCTCTTGGCATCAATTATGTAGTTGACCAGGTTTGGTGTTAGCCCTGGTATCTGCATTAAAGCGACTATTAGAGCCATGTCAACGTAGCTGGTGGGTAGGATGGAGTCTAGGACTATCTTGTAGTACTCATCGGTGGCGCTCCCAGTGACATCAACCGGGTTCCTGACTATGGCTAGGGGCGGTAGGTACTTCCTGAGCATTGCCTGCATTGTTTCGGGTAACTCAGGGACCTCAAGGCCAAGCGTGGATAGCGTATCAACTGCCTGAATACCCATACCACCACTATCCGTGAGGACCAGCACCCTCTTACCCCTTGGCAATGGCTGTGTGGCCAAGGCCTTGGCTAAGTCAAACATCTCCCTAACGCTGTTAGCCTCTATCAAGCCTGCTTGCCTGAAGGCACCCCTGTAGATTTCGTAATCCCCAGCTAAGGCTGCTGTGTGACTAGCCACTGCATGCACGGAAGCCTTAGTCCTACCTGCCTTGTAAACAATGACAGGCTTAACCTGAGCAACCTTCCTGGCGGTCTCAAGGAACCTTAAACCCTCCCCAGGGTACTTCAAACCCTCCATGTATATTGTGATAACTTTCACGTTCGGGTTGCCGGCGAAGTACTCCAGCAGCTCAGATTCACTCACATCAATCTTATTGCCGTAGTTGACAGCGAGACCTATCCCAAGCTTCCTCCTAGACGCCCAGTCAAGTATGGCTGCAGCCACAGCCCCTGACTGGCTTATCAACGCTATTGGACCCTTGGGCGGCCTCCCCATCCTATCCTCGGGTAGGAAGAAGGTGTCAAGCCCATTCTCCGCGTTGTAAACCCCTATGCAGTTTGGCCCAAGTACCCTAACCTTGGAGTCCTTAATTATGGACCTAACCTCATCCTCAAGTCTCCTACCCTCATCCCCAACCTCACTGAACCCACCGCTAATTATTATCAAAGCCTTAACCCCCTTCTTAACCGCATCCGCAACCACCTGGGGAACCACGGGGGCCGGGACTGCTATGACGGCTAAGTCCACTTCATCATCCACGTCGGTTAGGCCCTTATAGCACTTAACGCCATTTATGGAGTCGTACCTTGGGTTAACCAGGAATACCTTACCCTTAAACTTACCCAGTAGGTTAACCATTATGACGTAGCCTACGTGGCCCTGCTTGGGTGTTGCACCAACCACGGCCACTGATGATGGGTGGAATAACGCATCAATATTACTCCCCCTAAGGCCTGATTCGCCACTCAGTACCTCAGTAGCCATATAGCACTATATAAGCACCAGTGGTTTAAATATATTCCCAGCACTGCGAAGGGTTTATTATTAAAGGGAGTTAGAGACCCCGTTAATGAACCAAGCCAGCACCAGACCCAGCGGCGTGGATTACCTAGAATTCTATAAGGGTGAATTAACCGACTACCACATATACAAAGCCCTAGCTAGGGTTGAGGGGAATGCCAAGAGGAGGAGTGCCCTCGAGGAAATAGCATCCACGGAGTTAAGGCATGCCAAGTACTGGGAATCTAGGATTAATGAATCTGGTGGGTCTATTGGTAAGCCCTATTCACCTGTGTTTAAGGTATTATTCTACCTCCTACTTAGGTTAATATTCGGCTTAGCCGTGGTTATTAGGCTTAGGGAGAGGGATGAGGATGAGGCCATAATTAGGTACATAAATGCTAGGGATTCCATGAGAGATCCTAACCTGGACGAGATAATTAGGGATGAGATTGTTCACGAGGAGTACTTCATAGAGGAGACTACTCAAATGAGCACCCGTTTCAATAATATAAGGGATTTTATATACGGCATGAGTGATGGGTTAGTGGAGGTCATGGCCGCCTTAGCTGGGTTAGTACCAGTGGTGGCCAGCCCCTTACTCATAGCCATCGCCGGCCTGATAGTTGGAGTTGCCGGCACGGTATCAATGACGATCGGCGCCTACATGTCTGTTAAGGCCCAGTCGGAGTTAATGGACTACAGGGTTAACAAGGTAAAGACTACCTTAAGGTTACTTCCCATCGAGACTGTTAGGGATAAAGTACATGACATACTTAGAAACAGCGGCATACCTGAGGACAAGGCCTTGGCAATAGCAAGTGAACTCAGTGAGAACAGGGAGGCCGCATTGGACATGGTTATAGCCAAGGAACTTGGGTACACTGGTTCAACGGAAAATGCTGTTAAGTCAGCCGTAAGCACAGGTATATCGTACATAATAGGTGCAGCGCTGGTGATAGCCCCATTTCCTACAATTGGGTTGGTGGTGGGTAAATTCGCTGCATTGATAGCCTCAATAATACTCATGGTCATAGCCACTACAGTATCCGGCGTCTTCACTGCCGTTTCCAGCAACGCTAAGATAGGCAGTACAGTGGCTAGGAACGTGGGGTTAAGCCTACTGGCATTAACAGTAACATACCTGGTGGGTTCACTGGCGCACTTACTTGGAGCATCCATTGCTTAAACGCAGTATTCATCACCCACCTAAACATGATGCACTGTTAATCATAATTCAAGGTCCGGCCAATACCTCCCCATGGCGTCTAGGTCTAGGTCAATACCTAACCCAGGTTCATCACCAAGCCTTATGAAACCATTCTCAATTATCCTCCTGTTAGGCTTAATTATCTCACCCCAAAATGGAATATCATGACCATGGAACTCGAGTACACCAAACGTGTTTGCAACCGAGGCTACGTGGGCGTGGGCCATGGTACCTATTGGTGATGCGGTGTTGTGGGGTGAGTACTCTATGTCGTACATGGACGCTAACTCAGCTATCCTAACACCCTCGCTAACCCCACCAGCCTTAACTATGTCAGGGGCCCAAACCCTAACCCCGGCATTCAGCAGATCCTTGAATTGGTTAACCGTGTACATGTTCTCACCGGTTTCAATGGGTACACTGCAGTTTTGGGTAATTAGCCTAAACTCATCAAGGTTGCTTACGGTTATTTGGGCTGGTGTTGGATCCTCTATCCACCTCGGCCTGTACTGCTCAATGGCCCTACATATCCTTACGGCAGTGTTGACGTTATACCTCCAGTGAAGGTCAAACATTATATCAACGCCATCGCCCACGGCCTCTCTAATGGCCTTAACTATGGACGCCAGGTAGTCAATGTCCTTAAGCGTTAACTCGCCGCTCATTATCAACCTGGGGTCTGTGTACGGTGTTGGAACGTCTAAGTCGAATTTAATCGCCGTGAAACCCTCATTAACCATCCTCCTGGCTCTATCCGCATATGCCTCTGGGCTGTAGTCCTCATTCCACTTCTCCATGGATAACCTTCCATGTATAGGGTTATTGGATGTAACTAGCCTACCTGTTTCAACCTCAGCCCCACTGAGCCATGGTAACTGTTCAGGGAGCAGTAGGGAGTTCATGGCCTCAAGGCCCTTGCCACCATGGGCATCAACGTAAACCCTCACCTCATCTCTATAACCCCCTAATAACCGCCAAATTGGGACGTTAAGGTACTTACCCACCAGGTCGTATAGTGCTATGTTTATGGCCGAGGCCAGGTGGTATGTTGTCGTACCAGCATGTAACGTAGCCCACCTAACCTTCTGCTCAATACGCCTAATCTTAAGCGCATCCTCACCTAGGAGCAGCCTCTTAAAACGCTGCCCCATATCCTTAAGCCCAGGGGCTGGGCCAGCTTCACCTGTACCATAAAGGTCACCTGCGTAAACCCTAACGAAGGTCCATTCAAAGTTAGCTTGAACAGTAGCAACCTTAAGGTCGGTTATTTTTAACTCCCGCATACCATAATCCCCCACTACCCCTTTAATGCATTAATTCATTACCCAGGGCATTACCTTATTGCGTATAGGGCTACGTCACCCTCCTTAATCACCCTTAGTAATCCCCGCCTCCTGTAGTACTTCAGTATGGCTTCCGCCGTTATCAAGGCCTGTAGGTAAAGCCCCCTCTTAACACCATATTCACGTATTAACTCACTTGCAAACTCGCAAATAGTCATTGGCCTCTCCTCAAGTATAAGCCTACCTAAATTCAATAGCTTATTTATGGAATTCATGGATGTGTTTATGAATTCCTTAATTTCATCACCCTCGAGGACCCTCTTAGCGGGGGGTAAGTAATTATGCCCAGGTACAAGCATCTTGACGCTAATACTCTTAAGCATATTCAGTGTGTTAAGGTAATCGTCAATTGATGAAACTTGAGGTATGGAGTCGGTTACCTTAGATCCCCTTATCCCTGACCCCTGCACCGCATCCGAAGTGAACATAACCCCATTGGCGATGCAAACCACCGTACCCGATGTGTGGCCGAAGGCCTCTAGGCACTCGACACCGTTAATCCTCAACACACCCCTAAACGACTCGTGGATAACAGGTGAACCAATCTTGGCCCTAAAATCCTTTATTAGGGATTCTACCAACTCCTGGTCAAAGCACCTCCTATACCTAAGTGGAAAGAATGAGTCAACGTTCACCAGGTTGCTGTATAGGAAGCCCCTCGCCACATCATGGGCAATCACCTTAACCCCCCTATTGGCTAGGTACGCGCTCCCACCGGCGTGGTCTTCATGGGGGTGCGTCACTATGGCCACCTTAGGCAACCCAATGGCGTTAACTACATCCTCAATTATGCCGGTCGTGGCTGTATCCAGCAATACCCCAGAACCCTTAACATAAACCATGTTAAGCTCCACATCACCGTAGTACGTGCCCACCAGGTTAACCCCACTGGTCAGCTCCTTAACAATAACCTCAACCATTACTGCTAAGCCTAAGTAAGCTATTAAACGTTAACCCTTAACCCTGCCAAGTACTTTGATTACCGCTGAGAAGTCCTCATTACTAAGCCCCATGGCCTCGGCGATCCTATACAGTTGAAGGGACAGCGACGCCAGCGGTATGGGGACCCCCAGCCTACTGGCCTCTTTACTAACTAAATCGAGGTCCTTCCTCATGTGTTTGGTTGCGAATTGGACGCTGAAGTCCCCCTTAATCATCTTAGGTACCTTAAGCTCTGATGTGGGGGACCTGGCGCTGGATAACTTAACCAATACATCCGTTATTACATCACCGCTGAGCCCCATTGCCTCACCTAGGTTAACCACCTCAGCCAGGGCGGCTACGTATGAGCCCAATAACGCATTATTCACAAGCTTGGCGTATAGTCCATAGCCGTTTGGCCCAACGTGAACCACAGAGCTGGCGAAGTGGCTAACCACCTCACGGGCCTTCTCGAAGGCCTCATTCTCACCACCCACCAGAACCACGGCTTGGCGTCTCTCCACCAACACTGACGTGCCTATCACCGGTGCATCAACCATTAAACCACCCCTCCCCTTGACAACGAGTAGACAAGCCCCACCCTTTAGGGTGGGGTTACCCCACTGCGTGGGTTTCATAGCGATAGGTTTATTAATCCCAGCTCCGTTAGAGTTTTAGTGCTCGGGGTGGTGCCCCCGAGAGGGGGTTATTCCCTTGCCTCAGATGAGCCGGTGGGGTGATACCCCACCCTTACCACCACCCCAAGAACAAAACCATTAACCCCCAAAGAGGGGGTAACGCCCAAGACCCCAGCAGTGAAACCCCGCCCAAAAGGGCGGGAAGGGGTCATAAGCTTAGCCAACTCTATTGATGGTGATATGGTTGACATCTCGATGACTAGGGATCCGCCCTTAACCCCATTAAGCACTCCACCGTCGCCGAGCATCACAGCCCTAATTGCATCGTCATCTGAAACTATGGATAAGACGACGTCCACATCCCTAGCCAACTCAGCTGGGTTACCGTAAACCTTAACCTTAAACTCCTCGGCGAAGGCCCTCGCCTTACTAGGTGTCCTATTGTAAACGCCGCGGAGTAGGCCATCCTCCCTTAGTACCTTGGCTATCCTCCAACCCATGGTACCTAGGCCTATCACACCAACTGTTACCATAATCCATAAGGCGTCTAATCGTAATTAAACTTATCGCACCATCGCTGTTAGGATGCATAAAGTATATTTACCAAGCTAAGCGTCACCACCATGGAGCTGGATCCAGCGGTGGCCCGCCTGGCGTACACCTTGTCCATAATGTTCCTGGTGCTGGCCCTCTTCGCATTACCATTCAACCTGCATGTTGAGGCGGCGTTGATAATAGACCTAGTGGTCATAGTCATGCTAGTGGCCTTCCTAATATTCGTGATTATCAGCGTTAGGAGGAGTCGGTGAGCACTGCTTCACTTAAAAAACCTCATTAAGGGTTAAGTGGCTTACCGTATCAACAGGCTAATTAGTTTCACCGAGCCCATAAACCTATGTCGTCGATCACGGATAAGATTGATGATGAATTATCCAGGAGGAGTGGTACTGGGGCGTTGATAGCCGCTATTAGGATTCTAAACAGGGGCGCTGTTAGGCATGCATTGTCGGCGTTGATGAAGGAGGTGGAGTTTAATGGTAGGAGGAAACCCCTGCTTGAGTGGGTTATGGCCGCCTACGCTGGTAATGAGCCATGCCCAATCATCGCCCACATGGTTTCACCATTCTTCAAGGCCATGGTTAAACTGTCGATGAGCTACTTCCACGCAGATGAGGAGGAGGTTAAGCAGCTACTTAGCGACCCAGCGGTCAGAAGGGGCATTGTAACCACGCTTAGGGGCATTGCCCTATTCGGCGTAACAACACCACAAAAACTCCCTGCACCATTCTTCATAGTTTGGAACTTCACCAACCTATGCAACCTCAGGTGCATTCACTGTTATCAAAACGCCGGCAAGCCACTGCCCAATGAATTAACACTTGAGGAGAAGCTTAGGGTGGTTAAGGAGCTTGACGAGGCTGGTGTGCCAGCAATAGCCCTATCTGGGGGTGAACCAACAATCCACCCGGACTTCTGGGATGTTTTAAATGAAATGAACAGGAGGGGGTTCTACTCGGCCGTGGCCACAAATGGCCTAATGTTCGCCAACATGGAGTTCGCTGAGAAGGCTAAGAAGGCTGGGTTAAGGTACGTGGAGATAAGCATAGACGCAGCGGACCCTGAGGTTCACGATAAGTTTAGGGGTGTGCCAGGGGCATGGGCTAAGGCTGTCCAGGGCCTTAGGAATGCGGTTAAGCTCGGCTTCAGCGTGGCACTGGCCTTCACAGTCACGAAGACTAATGTTGACCAGGTCGATAAGGTGCTTGACCTAGCCCAGGAGATAGGTGTGAGGAGGGTTGTCTTCTTCAATTTCGTACCTGTGGGTAGGGGCCGTGAAAACCTTGAAATTGACCTAGATCCCGAGGAGAGGGAGAGGTTCCTAAGGCACATTTACAGGGAGATGAAGAGGAGGAACATGGAGATTGTGAGCACTGCGCCATACTATGGGAGGGTTGTGAACCAGTTAAGCAACAATGAGGACGCTGCACCAACACACTTCGTGGTTGCTAATGACCCAATAACCAGGGAGTTAACGGAGTTCATAGGTGGGTGTGGTGCAGGGAGGATTTACGCCGCCATTGAGCCTGAGGGCACGGTAACCCCATGCGTGTTCCTACCCTACCCCGTGGGTAACCTTAGGACTAAGTCCTTCTGGGACATATGGATGGACCCATTTATGGAGAACTTCAGGGATAGGGATAGGTTAAAGGGCTTCTGCGGTAAATGCCCATATAAGTTAATCTGCGGTGGCTGTAGGGCTAGGGCATACGGCTACTTCGGCGATGTACTAGCCCCAGACCCAGGGTGCATATACAACTCCTCGGAGTGGAGGAGGCTTAAGGAGGAGGCTGAGGAGTGGGCTAAGATTAAGGTTAAGGTATCGGGCTTAAGGTTTAAGTGACCCCCAATGAAGGTGCTCCTAGCAGTCCCACCAGGCATTGATAAGCTTGAGCTATACAAGGTACTTGGACTTAAGGCACCACCACTTGGCCTTGCCTGGATAGCCGCAGTTCTAGAGAATGCTGGCCATAAGGTTAGGATAATTGACTCACCCACCGAGGGCATTGACTTAGGCTCATTCATTAGTGAGGTTAAGGCCTGGGGGCCTGACGTAGTTGGCTTAACGGCCTTAACACCCACGGTATATAAGGCCTACGACACTGTTAAGGCGATTAAGGAGTATGATAAGGATTTACCGGTCATAATGGGTGGGCCACACGTAACCTTCATGTACGACGAGGCCTTAAGCCACGGCGTCGATGTTGTTGTTAGGGGTGAGGGCGAGTATACCATGCTGGAGCTCGTTAATACCCTTGAGAGGGTTGGCATGGATAGAGATGCGCTTAAGGAGGTTAAGGGCATAGTGTTCACGGATAGGAATGGGGAGGTTGTTAAGACTAGGGATAGGCCGATAATAAGGAACCTGGATGAGTTACCATTCCCAGCACGCCACTTACTACCCATGGATAAGTACACGATATTCGGTAAGCCAATTAGGATAATACACGTCATGGCCAGCCGTGGATGCCCCTATGGGTGCTCCTTCTGCTCAACATCATACTACTGGGGTAGGATGATCAGGTATAGGTCAGCTAAGAATGTCGCCGACGAGATTGAGGATGCCGTGAATAGGTATAAGGCGAGGACAATAGTGTTCACTGACGACGAGTTCACCCTTGGTAAAAGGTTCGTCTACGAGTTCCTTAGGGAACTTGACGAGAGGAGGCTTGATGTAAACTTCTCCTGTGGTTCAAGGGTTGATACGATGGATAGGGAGATGATGAAGGCCTTGATGGACCATGGGTGCACGGCGCTCTACTTCGGGGTTGAGTCAGCCAGCCAAGATACTATAAACAGGATCGGCAAGAGGATAACCATAGATCAGGCTATTAGAGTTTTTCAATGGGTTCATGAACTTAAGGCCAATGCCGTGGCCTCCTTCGTGATTGGGTTCCCCTGGGAAACCATCGATGATATGAAGAGGACTGCTAAATTCGCCGCTAAACTGGATCCATCATACGCCCAATTCACAGTAGCAACACCCTACCCAGGCACCCCACTGTACTACCAGGCGGTTAACGAGAACCTCATTGAGGATTGGAATTGGGAGCACTACACAACGCTTAGGGCCGTGATGAGGGGTTACAGGTTCACTAGGCAGCAGGCCGATAAGATGCTTCAATACGCCTATAGGGTATTCTACATGAGACTCAGCTTCATAGCCAGGGAGCTGCTTAGCGGAAGGTTATCAACCATAATAACGGCCATTAAGAACTCGGTGGTGCCGTGGTTCATGGATAGGTTAATGAGGAGAGAGGAGGATTAAGATATTTTTTAATTTAAAAATTTAAATAACCTCACACCTGAGTATTGTTAGGTTTCGTGTTCCCTCATTAGATACAGTATCCTCTTGGCTGGGAGTACCGCGTTCTCGAACTGCTGCCTGGTTACCCTTAACCCAAGCATGTTGATTAAGCCTAGTATCACATCAACATCACTCGACAATACACCGTTCTCAATGTAGTCATGGGTAAGGTCCAGTATGCTTACCACGGTGTCCTTACCGAATACCTTACTCACCCATATTAAGGCATCAGGTATGTTGAGAAGCGCCATGTTCCTCCCGGTTAACCTAATCATCAGGTACATGTATAGTAGGGAGACGTTGTTGATCATTACGCACTTACCCACCTTATCGCAGTCATCCTTACTCACCATGTAACCATCATAAACGTATATGCTACCCTTACTCCTCGAGAACCTTAGGTAAGCCTTAATGCCACCTAACTCAAGCAGCTTAATGTTCTTACCTAACTTATCCCTAATCCTCAGTAGCCTCCTAAAAAGCCTATACACGGATTCCCTACTACAACCCCTCATGGTTAAGGCTGAAGTTGACAATATGGGTAAGCCCATGCAGTTTAAACCCAGGGAATTGCACATGGATATTCTACGGTAGAGAATATGCAGTACCAAGTGGGCAGTGTCTAAGTGCACTATAGGACAGGTTTCATCCGGAATTGATTTATAATCCACAGTAATAGGTTAAATTAACCTATTTATTAAACATTCTAATTGGGACTCTGCGGGAGGTTAATACTCAGCTGCTGCGCATGAGTAGTGATATCATGAGGCCCATTATTATGGCTAAGGCGTATATTGTGAAAACATACCACGGCACACCCATTAACCCTGGTATGACCGAGACCTCCACGGG
>Ga0167616_1000071_pt1 | contig 23614 bp, 28 predicted proteins | sample OSPB_Mat_host_9__FD_111801 | JGI IMG/M metagenome (GOLD analysis project Ga0167616, IMG submission 111801) | Extremophilic microbial mat communities from Yellowstone National Park, USA - OSPB_Mat_host_9_15 (v2) (version 2) | ecosystem: Environmental > Aquatic > Thermal springs > Hot (42-90C) >... | reverse complement strand
GACTCCTTTGTTGGTTTTTTTGCTATTTCAACACTTGAGAATAAGTTCTCCATTCTATCATAAATATACCTTAAGGTTACATCATAACCTGGCCTTTCAGGAACTTTTTCTGGCATGGACACAGTAATGCATCCCTCCTATTTTATTATATAGTTATCCTAGTTTATATTTATATATTGTTTAATGAGAAGATTTTTAACAAACTGATTTCAATTAATTATTAGGAAAATTAAGGATGGCAATAGTTAATAGAATTAAAATGCTGGGATATGAATATCTAACGGAGAACTATGGAATAAAAATTTACAAAAACGATGCTGGCAGAGATTTTTATTTTATAGTTCAAAACGATTATCCTATGATGTTATTAAGTAAGTCAAAAGAAAAATTTGTGATTTATAATAAATTTTTTGATTTAAAAGAAGATCAGGAATACAAAGGAGATATATTATTGCCAAACAATTTTAAAAAAATTGGTTCAATAAATTTTTATGTCTCAAAGAAAATGAAGATAATTATAAATAAGATCGAAGGAAAAATTGATTTTACATGGAACTTAATAGACTTGCATGCTCCTTTAAACATTGATCCGACTATGGGGTTTATAGATTTAATGAAAAATTTTAAACCTAAAATTATTGGGTTGGCAAATATCTATACTGATCCATTATCTCTCAGCATTTTTAGTTCTCAATCATATTATTTGCCCCCATTAATATATGGTTACAGTCGTTATGATGCTATTAGTAAATTTTACAAAGGGATTAAAATTAGGATAAAATATAATGATAATCCTATTTATTATTCTTTTCCAGAAAATAATGAATTAAATGATGCTAATATTATTATTAAAAAAGTCATAAATACAGGATTTTAATCTCTTATAGTCTCAAGCATAGATAAGACCTGCCATATTCTTGTTCTAGCATGAAATGGCATGTTTGGATCTTGAGAAATTTCATCCAAAGCAGATATAGCGTTAGCTGCCTTTACGCCTGCAGATAATTTAGGATCCCTTAAATATGTTAAAGCATTAGCAGCCGCTCTTCTAATATTTCTTGTAACAGCAGTATCATTAACTATACCCGTCAATATGCTTATTGCCATTTTTAATTTTTCTTCTGTACTAGCTTGAATTGACATTTTACCTCCCCCTCACATATTATTATTGTTCAGTGCTTAAAACTTAAACTGCATATTTTTTAAAAATGAGGACTATTATTCTTAGATATTAAGTTAAGCGGGTTAAAGGATATATTAAGAATGCATGAAGAGTCAACTTATGTCTCATGACATTAGTGAAGGAGTTAGAATAGTAAAATCATGTTGGAACAAACCTAAGCTTATTATTTTTTATTAAATATGAATTATTCTCATATTTCTATTATTATATAGACTGCTATAAATTTAAATCTCTAGCATTTAAGAAAATATAAGGTGCCTAATATGGTGAGGATTAAAAAATTAATATTGGATACGGCGGAATTTCATCCACTTCATAAGATGTGGGTAAACTTAGCTCAAAATCTTTCTAAAGAGTATGGTTTTGATTTAGAAGTAAAGACTGAAGACTATCTATTTGCCATTTCGTATGGAGATAAAGATGATATAGGAATGGCTTGGTTACCTCAAATGTTCGCAGAACTCGATGATGGTAGGATATTATTGGTAATGAGCCAATATCCTTTTGACCCAGCTACAACAAAACCAAGCGAGGAGCTTGCTTTAAAAGAGGCTAAGAAAAAATTAGAAGAAATACAAAAGATCAATTGAAATTAATTCACAATTTAATATAAGTATTACCTAAAAACCTTTTATACTTAGCGTATGATTAATTAATTAGGCAATGATAATGATTAAAAGTTTGAAATATGACAAAAAATATTTGGAGTTTTTACTTGTTTTGGGAGAAATTCTAGTGGCCATTATAATAATAGTAACAGTAGTAATATCATCGTTTCAAACACTTATTATGATAGGCCATATGATAAAAATAGAATATCCAAATAAATCTGATATTCTAGAATTGATAGATATGTCAATACTCTTACTTTTAGCATTAGATTTGTTAAGAACGGTTATTGTGGGTATCGCGGAAAAGCAAATACCAATAAAAAACATTATAGAGGCTGCAATGATAGTTATAGTTAGGGAAATGATAGTAAACACACTGATGAATAGCTCTCCTTTATATTTGATATATTTATCGATTGCATTTCTCACAATATCTATAGCATTTGTTATTATTTCAAAATTTTTAAAGGACTAAAGCAATATTACAACTGAAAGCATCGCCCTTCAGGGCGGGAGGAGGTAAGATTCTAGTATGAAAACATAAAAAATTTTTAACAGAGAATTATAGTTTTGAAATTTTTTGAATAGAAAACTATTAATTTCTAAATTTATATAAGGTAGTTTTAACTTTTGGAAAACATCACATAATATCAAATCCTTTACTAGAATCTCTTAAAATTTTTGATATCTTTAACAGTTCCTTTATATTTTGAGGATTTTTGGGTAAAATCAAATTAATTACTGGTATTTTTAAGATTCTAAACAAATTTTCTATGAGAGCTTCTATTCCAGCATTTTTATTATATAAGGAGTTTCTTAACGATGTAAGGAGACCAAATGCCAAATCAGTATTATACATAGATAAAAGATATAATAAGTTGATACCGTTTACCTTTATTTCAGAACTTTCTATATTGCCCGTAATGTAGACATAAAAAGCAAATCCTTTATTCGTAACACTACATTTTTCCCCTAAAAATTTACAGTCTATATAATCGATTGGTATATAATCGTGGGTATATAATTTTTCTATTCTTAATTCAGATTTTAGGTTGAATTCGATATTAGCATATTTGTAAATGGAAATTTTACCTAGTTTAGAAATTTCTTTTGCTACTCTCCAATAGTTTCTTTCTTGATACTCGCTTATCCCAAATGATTTAAGGAGTTTTGAAGTAGCAAGGGGTGGATCTCTACATCTAATTTTGTTTTCAATACAATGTTTTAATATAGTATCAGCGCAATTAATGGAGTTCTCTATAAAGCTGTTTGGAATTTTCATCTCTCCGCACCAAAGATTCTATCTATAAGGGCGAAAAGTTAAGCATAAATATCTTTGTAAACATAAAAAACTATATTCTCTAAAGCAAAATAAAAACAGCTATAAAGATAGCTTATGCCTTAATGAGAGGTATGCTTAGGAAGCATGTAAACACGCTAAAGGGAAAATGAAAATTTTCCGTGAAGTGATTGAAAACCCCAAAGCTCTGTTTGCAAGGGCAGGATAATTTACAAAGAGCATACAATCCTAACCTCTTTAAAGGATGAAGTAAAGATTTTATAAATCCTTAAGTGTTTTAAAGAATAAATGTGCGGGGAAGCCCTTCAATGCGGAGAGGACGTCAGCTCATCTTATTATGATTTTTATTTATATTTATAATATTAGATCTTGATATTATTACTCCTATAATCATTATGATAAGTCCAATTATTTCCAATGACTTTGGTACAATTTTGTAAAGCAATACCTGTGTTATTGTTGTTGCTACTGGAATTACATAAGCTAACATTGTTACTTTGCTTACCCTTTCAAGTTTCAATAAATAGTTCCACGTTAAAAATTGAAAGGCCCCACCTATAGTTGATATATAGACTATGCTTTCCAATAATTTAAGTGATGGATTAAAGTAGAATCCGTCTTTAAGAGTAAATATGTCAATAATTCCCATAAAAATAGCTACCATTATGAATTGCGTTGCATTTAATGATATAACATCATATTTAGATAGTTTTCTATAGTATATACTAAACAAAGCCCAAAAAATTGCATTAATTATGGTTAGCACCATTCCTATTTTAGTTATACCTTTTAGCAATGGAATTCCATAAATCCCAAGCCCACTGAAACCTATTATTAGACCTAAAATTTCATATTTGTTAGGTACTTCCTTTATTATAATTGTTGCTAAAATTATGCTAAACAAAGGCATAGTATAACTTAAAACCGATGAAACAGCAGGAGATACATATATTAGTCCATATCCCCAAAAAAGCGTGCTCGTTGTTGTAAAAAGAGATAAGATTAATACATTCTTGTCTATAATAAATTTTCTTGATATTGAAACTAAAATTAAACCAGCTATTAAATACCTTATCATCATCAAAGTTGGGGGGTTTGTATAAGAGACTCCCATCTTCGCAAAAAAATATAGGAAAACTGAAGCAGTTGTATATAGAGCGAACATTATTGCAAATTCTTTCTTAATATCTTTTCACCATAATTTAATTCTAATAAAGAATTTATAAACCTTTTAATTCTAATAAAGAAATTTATATTAATTAATAAATTAATTTTATTAAAATCTTTTATATCTAAAATTTTTTTAAGCTTTTGCTAAAAATTAATTATATGGTGATAATAATGTCAGAAATAATAGTTGGAAATCCCAAGACGCCCAAATGGTCTTCAATACATAGCCACATATCTGGTTTGGGATTGGATGAAAATGGTAAAGCAAAGCCTATAGCAGATGGTTTGGTTGGTCAAGTTCAAGCAAGAGAAGCATGCGGTTTAATAGTTGATCTTATAAGGGAAGGGAAGCTTGGAGGTAAAGGTATTTTATTTGCTGGTCCAAGCGGAACTGGAAAAACTGCATTAGCAGTTGCTATTGCAAAAGAGTTAGGCGAAGATACCCCATTTGTTTCAATTAATGCAAGTGAAATATTAAGCGCTAATAATAAAACAGAATTTATGACCCAAGCCTTTAGAAGAGCTATTGGAATCAGAATGAGAGAAGTAAGAAAAATTATTAGCGGTGTTGTTACTGATATAAAATATCTTAAGAAGTCGTCTCCATTTTACCCAACGCCGATTTTAGGAGGCGCGAAAATAAAACTTGAAACTAAAGATGATAGCAAAGATGTAAGTGTTGGTCCAGAAATAGCAACGCAATTCCAATCTCTTGGTATTAGAAAAGGAGATGTAATAATGATAGACGAGGAAACAGGAGAAGTAAGAAGATTAGGTAGAGTAAAAGAAAAAAGCACAATTGGATTTGATATAGATACTGAAAAACAGATGGATATGCCAACTGGTAAAATACAATCAACAAGGGAAATGGTTAGAACATTTACATTACATGATGTAGACGTTTCAATAGCCGCTCAAAGGGTTGCGTTTTCAATTTTTGGTTTCTTGTCAGAAGAAAGAGGTATTGATGACCAGGTTAGAAAGCAATCCGATGAAATGGTAAGAAAAATAACTAGTGAAAACAAGGCCCAACTAATTCCTGGAGTTTTGTTTATAGATGATGCTCACATGCTTGATATAGAGGCTTATAGTTTCTTAACAAAGGCTATGGAAAGTGAGTATGCACCTATAATAATACTAGCAACAAATAGAGGAATAACCACAATTAGGGGAACAGATGAAAAGGCTCCTCATGGAATGCCAAGAGATTTGTTAGATAGATTGTTGATAATCCTAACAAAGCCTTATAACGAAGATGAGATAACTAGTATAGTTAAAATTAGGGCTGATGAGCTCGATATACCTCTTACAGAAGAAGCTATTAAATTTCTAACTAAAATAGGGACTGAGAGAAGTCTAAGGTATGCATTACAGCTATTAGATCCAGCTAAGGTTATATCTACAAAAAGAAACTCTATCAAAGTTGATGTCCAGGACATAGAAATGGCTTCCAAGTTGTTCTCAGATATAAAGGAAAGCACAGAATTTCTTGAAAAGTATAAAGACTTGATGATAAAGTAAATTTTTTACAATTTAATCTAGATAGCCAAATCTTCTTAAAAATTCTCCCATTGATTCTATTAATCCTTTATTGAAAAAAGGTTCTATATTGCTTGAAATTTTTAATAAAGGTGCTCCCTCAATTTTGTTTTTTATTAGCGATAACCTTAATTCGTTTATTAAATCATTAGTTAGACCTAAAGTATAGATTGTGTGTCTGCTTTCTTCTTTTCTAACTATATCATTTACTCCTTCTAAATCAAGACATTGAGAAGCTGCAACTATCATAGTAGCTATTTTAGTTACGGGAACCCTTTTTAGGTAACCTTTGATTCCACCAGATGCAACATAATCCATAATGGATTTGTTATCTGGCAAAAATTTTACATTCTCTACTTTAATTCCTTCCTTTTCTGCTTCACTTTTAAGCCATTCAACTCTTTCATAGCTGCTTTCACTATTACTTTTAGCTACTATTTCTATGTTATTGCTTCCTAAAGATGCTCTATCAGGCAGATATAGAATGTTTTCTGATACAACACTTATTTCAGCCATTAAATTGTTTTCTAATTCATCTATTATATTGTCAGGCAATTTCGATGTAAGCCCTATAACTAGGAGACTTGGTATTATAGCAATTATACCTCTACCTTTATTATAAGAATCAACAATAAACATTGATAAATTATCAGATCTGTCTCCCTTAGGAATTTCAGCGACCCTTTCATATTCATATATTTCGTCAAAATTAAATGAATCAACCAACGTATTATATATAGGGATTTCATCAATACTTGGTTCATGGATGCTTTTTAGAACCAAAGAAAGCCCGTTGGGCTTGTTTAATGATGGTTCAACATCATAAAATTTAATATTCTCTTTTATTATTCTCGATTTTAAATAAAGTCTTTTTAATGCAGATGAGCATTCTTCTATTGTATCACTCACTTTTGGCACCTAATCCTCAATATTAGGTTCTTCAACAACCTTTTTCCCAGTTATTACCTGATCTATGCTATGTATAACACATCCTAGAGACTCTAATAAATCTTCTACTTTCTCAAATGATATATCTTGGCCTTCAATTGTTATATTTAATGTGGCTGTTTCAACATCTAATTCTTTAACTGTAATATTTACGCCCTCTACTCCATTTAATGAGGCTATAGATTTAGCTACATCTATTATTGAAGGCCCTTTTATTGGTTTCATCACATCTAAAACTAATCTCCTTAAAGGTGCACTCAATTTATCCCCCTATGTTTAATTATATGGAAGATTATTAAATTTTTGAAGAAAAATAAGATAATTAGTATTGGGGAGCAAAATGGTTCAAGGCAAAGCTGCTATGAGGAGTAGTGAAAGTATTGCAGCAAATCTGTTACAACAAATGGGATATAAGGTTGTTGAAATGCATAAAAAAGTTACAATTAATAATATTGAAATATCAGATGTTGATATTGTTGCGGAAAAAAATGGTATAAAATATGCCGTTGAAGTAAAGGCTGGACCAGCAGACGTTTCTTCTATAAGACAAATATATGTTAATTCTAAACTATTAAACATGGTTCCTATGATAATTTCTAGAGGACTTGCTGATGAAAAAGCTGAGGAATTAGCAAAAGAACTTAATGTAATTTTTATATCAGTCTCAGATCAGGTAATAACTAATCTAGATGAAATTTATGCTTCAGTAAAAGAGGCTTTAGTAGATTTCCTGGATGATTTTTTCAAATTTTTAACTAAATGTAAAATTATAGATGAAAAAGATTTAAAAATAATAAGCTCTATTGCTGTATCAGAAGACTTAATTGAGGCAGCAAAAAATTCTAATATGTCCATAGAAGATTTTACTAAAGCATTTTCAAGTCTTCATAATAGAGGTATATTACCAAGTGGTAAATATGAATACGCATCTTTAATTTCAAAGCTTATAGTAATATTTTGTAAAAAGCAATAATTTAATCGTTATTTATGCCTTCATATAACTATTCCTTCTGAGATACTTTATTTTACTTTGTTTTTAGATGTTAATGTTAATATAAACAATTTATAATTTTGATAATGTCTTTATAAAAGGGTGAGTGTATGAATACTTCAAAAATAAAAAGACCTGAATTATATAAAGAAGGTAATAAAAAAATAGAATTTGCAGAAATGCACATGCCAGTAGTTATGAAGCTTAGAGAATTATATTTAAAGGAAAAACCTTTAGATGGAATCAAAATATCAGCTGCTTTGCATGTAACAAAGGAAACGGCTGTACTAATTAAAACGTTTCAATTGTGGGGGGCTCAGATATTTCTATCTCCTAGTAATCCATTATCAACACAGGATGATGTAGCAGCCTCTTTAGCAAATATTGATAATTTAATAGTTGAAGCATGGAGAGGAATGACTAACGATGAGTATTTCATGGCAATAAGGGATGCAGCAAAGTTCAAACCAGATATAGTTATAGATGATGGAGCAGATCTTCATATAACACTTCATGAAGAAATGCCAGGTATAGCTGAAAAAGTTTTAGGAGGTAATGAAGAAACAACAACTGGAGTAATTAGGTTAAAAGCGCTAGAAAAAGAAAATAAACTATTATATCCAGTTATAGCTGTAAATAATGCCTTAACAAAATTTATGTTTGATAATAGATATGGTACAGGTCAAAGTTCAATTGATGGAATATTGAGATCAACTAATGTATTGATTGCTGGGAAAAAAGCTGTTGTAGCAGGTTATGGATGGGTAGGAAGAGGAATCGCCAATAGACTTAAGGGATTTGGGGCAAGAGTTATAGTAACTGAAGTCGATCCTATAAAAGCTTTGGAAGCTGTTATGGATGGATTTGATGTAATGACTATGGATGAAGCGTCAAAAATTGGTGATATATTTATAACGGCAACAGGGGACATTGATGTTATTAGAGCTGAACATATGCTGAATATGAAGGAAGGAGCTATATTAGCTAACGCTGGCCACTTTAATGTTGAAGTAAGCGTTAAAGATTTAGAAAATATAAGTGATTCTAAGGAAGTGGTAAGAGAAAACACTGTAAAATATACGCTAAGAAATGGAAAACATTTATTTCTTTTAGGTGAAGGAAGGTTAGTTAATTTGGTTGCAGCAGAAGGTCACCCAAGTGAAGTAATGGATATGAGTTTTGCAAATCAAGCGCTATCTGTTCTATACTTGCTTAAAAATAAAGGAAAACTAAAAAAGGAAGTATATAACGTACCTTATGATCAAGATCAATACGTTGCAAAGCTTAAGCTTGAAACTATGAATATAAAGATAGACGAATTAACCCCAGAGCAAGTAAAATACTTAGAAAGCTATAAATGAGGTTAAAGAATTGCAAGATTGGCTAATAGTTTTGATATCATTTATAGTTTTTTGGGGTGTTTTATATTTAATAGGCAAAATAATTAAAAATAAGAAAATCATGATTTATCCTTTTGTTTTTATTGCAAAAACGGGAATTGGCATGGAACCTATAAAGAGTAAAAATAAAGCCAAAATAATATCGATTTTTGGCTATTTATCTCTAGCAATTTCCATAGGCTTAATGGGATATTTTTATTATATAGTTGTATCAACTTTTATTTCAAAATACATTGTTCCAAGTTCGGGTCAATTAGCAGGATTCGTTCCTTTGATTCCAGGTATAACAATAAGTTTAGATCAGTTAATATATTTTTTAATAGCCATAGGAGTAGCTGTATTAGTGCATGAATTATTCCATGCTTTAATTGCTAGGGCAGAAGGCATACCTATTAAAGATGCAGGCTTCTTATTATTAGCATTTATACCAGCAGCATTTGTAGAACCGGATGATAATAAAATGAAATCTGCCCCTCTAAAATCAAGGCTTAAGGTATATTCAGCAGGAGTTACGATTAATTTAATTTTAGGTATAATATTTTTGCTTCTATTTATTTATATAACTCCAAAGTTAATAGATGGTGTAAGTTTAATTAGCGTAGTTTCAAATTCTCCAGCATATTTAGCAAACCTAAAGCCTGGTATGGTAATAATGTCTGTAAACGGTACGTCTACTTTATCTTTACAGACTTTTATGAATGTATTAAATAAATATGGGGCTGAAAATAATTTAACAACAGCTAATCTAGTTTTAACAGTAAAGTATAATGGAATCATAGAGAATATAACAGTTTTTAAACCATATGGCGTATCTCATTTGGGAATATCTGTTGTACAAGCTTTTAAAATGTCATGGCTAGTATCTATAATTTCAGCTTTATATTTAATAAATTTAGGTTTGGCTTTAGTAAATGCTGCTCCAATAGCAATACCTTTGCCTGGAGGAGTGATCCAAAGCGATGGTGGGTATATATTTATAGAATCCCTTTCAAAAATTGGGAAAAAAGGATCACAAGTCGGAATAACATTTGAAGTATTGACACTACTTTTAATATTAAGTCTTTTAACCATTTCTCCTATAAGGCTACCATAATTATATAAAGCTCTAGAATTATTTTAATTAAATTCTTAATAAATAATATTTCCTCTTGTTTTTAGTAAAAATTTTATAAAACTATAATCTGTTGATATTAAATAAATCATGCATAAGAATTATTAATTTCTTAATTTATATATGATCGTGGTGAGATAATTGGTTAATGGTATTAAGGTAGCTGAGGCAACATTATTGATAATCATAGCTATAATTGGATTCGGATTATACTTATATGATGCAGCTCATTATTTAAATCCATTAATTTCAGGCGGACAATATTTAAAATCTAATCCATTAAAAATACAATTAGTATATAATGTGTCTGAAAACATAATCAGTAATTCTTCTATTGAATCTGGATGGATCCAAGTTATTGCTAGTATGACCAGGTATAATAATACATATGATGTATTAAGTTTTTCAGTAATGAATTTCGGAGGAAGTAGTAATATAGTACAATCTTTATATTTATCTGCTGGAACAGGATTAGTTTCAAATTCAAACATACCATTTATAGCAAATAGGTCTTTATTGATAAATTCAAGTAAAGAAATATTTTATAATAGCACCAATCCAATTCCAGTTGCAGTAGAAAACCTTAATTATATTATAACTCAAAATGGGACTAAGTATTACGTAAACTATGGGCAATATTATGATCTAAGCTCTGGAATATTAGTATACAGGACATTTAACTTAACTGCAAACAATACTTTGATAGCTAATGGAACCATGGTACTACAGAAAGTTTATTATTTGGGTAGCAACAATTTATACATGAACCCATATATTTATGGAACTATATTAGTGTTGTTGGCTATTGTTGTTGCTGTAAGTTTGTTTGGCGCAGTAATTTTATTATTAAGCTAATATAACTTCTTCTGTAACTCCATCTTTTAATATCCATCCTTTGATTCCAATTTTTGATATTATGATCCATGGAATAGGCCACAGTTTCATGCCTTCAATATCTTTTAAGCTAGGTATTGGTAATCCAGAAGGATGTGTATGATATAATGATACAACGTTTAATCCATAGTTTTCAGCCAATAAATGAGCTATTACCATATCATAAGGATTCGCTAAAAATTCAACTTTGCTTTTTAAAATGTTTTCTACTGGCATTGCAATTTTAACATATATAACGTTATCTTTATTTTCTCCTATTAATACTCCTGTTTTTTCTTCTTCATATTTTAATAGATATTTAAAGAACTGAACTAGGTTACCTAATATTATTTTCAATTTTTATCACTCTATATAAAATATTTTGCCGCTAAAAGAAGGTACATTAATGATTGCAAAAGAAGGTTTATTAAAAATACCGGCAACTTCCCCGGGGCTTAATAACAAAATTCCATTAACATAGTTTAAATAAGGTTTGTGAATATGGCCAAAGATAATTGATGAATAAACTTTAGATTTTGCTAAGGAATATGCTATGGATAAAGTCTTTTCAGAATCGCCAAACCCATGGAATAAAAAAATACTATATCCATCAAAATTTAATATTAATGGTTGCTCTTCAATTTGTATTTTATACAAATCTGCTTCTCTTTTCAGATATAGTTTATCTCCATCGTTATTGCCATATATTGCATAAATTTTCTTGTTTTTCGCATATTCTGCTAAAAATTTTAACATAAAAGGGGAAATAAAGTCTCCTAAATGTATTAGCACATCAACATTAAATTTGCTAATTTGATTTAAAACTTTTTCTAGGTTTTTGATGTTGTCATGGCTATCGCTTATAACACCTAAAATCATCGTCTGACCTCCTCCCCGCCCTGAAGGGCGGGAATTTCCTGAGGTCTTAAGGGTTACACCCCTTTTACGGGTGCTACTCTATTATCTCCCAAGCCGATATTGCGGGAGAAATCAGCTTCTGCTCCTCATGCTTTAACAGTTGATCGGCTTGGAACTCTATTTTATTACACTTGTTAGTTGGGGTAGATGCATGCTCATGTTTTAGTGAAGCATACCCCTTTAGCAGCTGTCTCAATTTTAAGTTTCTAAACTTAAAAAACTTTACCCCGCCCCTAGAAAGGGCTTGTCGTTCGCTTTATCACCAATATATTTTTCATATGAAGAGATAATATTTTTATCGATTTAATATAAAATTTAACAAAATATTTTTTTGTATATATGTGTTATAACTGTTAATTCAATTATACATTGATAAACACAAAAACCTCAAACGTAATAACATAAGTGGTGGAATAATTGAGCAATATACTGCAAAAACCAGGCAGCACAGTATTATTAATGGGAAACGAAGCAATTGCAAGAGGATTTATCGAAGCCGGTGGAGGGTTTGCATCAGCATATCCTGGTACCCCTTCTACAGAAATAGTAGAAACATTATCTGAGGTAGCAAACTCCTTAGGTATTTATGTTGAATGGAGCGTTAATGAAAAGGTTGCTTTGGAATCAGCTTATGGTGCTTCTATATCTAATGTTAGGGCTTTAGCTGCTATGAAGCATGTAGGATTAAATGTAGCTGCAGATGCATTAGCTAGCATATCATATACAGGTGTAAAATCTGGGTTACTTATAATTTCTGCAGAAGATCCTAGTATGTGGAGTTCTCAAAATGAACAAGATAACAGATATTATGGAATGCTAACATATATACCTGTTTTTGATCCTAGTGATCCTCAAGAAGCAAAAGATCTAACAAAGTCTATTATTGAATTGAGCGAAAAATTATCCCATCCTGTTTTGATGACGCCAACGACTAGAGTTTCGCATACTAGATCTAATGTAACATTAGGAGAAATTATGCCTCCTAAGACTAAGGGATTCTTTTCTAAGGACAATTCAAGGTTTGGTCTGGTCCCTGCTAACTCTAGAGTTTTAAGGGATAAACTCATTAATAAATGGAATGCAATAAAAGAGAGCTTAGAAAGTTTTGAACCATATAATAGAGTAGAAAATATAGAAAAAGGGAAGATAGCAATAATAGCATCAGGAATTTCATATCAATATGCTAAGGAGGTAATAAATGAAATAGGAGATTATAGGCTAATAAAGATATCAACTCCCTATCCATTGCCCAAAAAGTTCATATTAAAAGGATTGGAAGATATTAAGAAGGCATTAGTTATTGAAGAACTAGAGCCTATAGTTGAAAATCAAGTGAAGAATATAGTGAATGACGAAGGATTAGATATAAAAGTTGAAGGGAAATCTTATGTTGGCTATTCTGGAGAAATGAGTTTAGACAGAGCAAGAAAGGCTATTAGAGAATTCTTAGGTATACCTATTATCCAGACAAATATGATAAAGAAGTTAAATCTTAGTATTCCAAATAGACCGCCTTCTTTTTGTCCTGGCTGTCCTCATAGAGGAACATTTTATTCATTAAAAAGAGCAGTAAATTCTCTTATGATAAAACCGATATTCAGCGGTGATATAGGATGTTATAGCTTAGGTATTAATTCACCTTATGATGAGCAAGATATAATATTAGAAATGGGCGGTAGCATTGGGGTTGCAAATGGTCTTTCTCATGTGGCTGAAAATCAAGTTCCAATAGCAATAATAGGTGATTCTACTTTCTATCATGCAGGTATTCCTGGGTTAATAAATGCAGTCTATAATAAGTCCCCTGTTCTTTTATTGGTTTTAGATAATATGACGACTGCTATGACCGGAGAACAACCTGATCCTAGTTCCGGTATAACTGCTATGGGAGAGGAAACAAAAATAATAAGCATAGCAAAAATTGCAGAGGGGATTGGTGTTGAGAAAGTTGTTATTTTTGATCCTTTTAATATTAAAGAATCAACAAATAAGTTAAAGGACGCATTGTCTTATGTTATAAAAGAGAGGAAACCAGCAGTGGCAATTGCTAAGAAAGCCTGTGCATTAAATGCTGTTAGGATAGCTAATAAAATCAAAGTGGAAATACCAATCTATCAAGTTTTAGAAAGTAAGTGCACAGGTTGTGGTATTTGCTATAATGCATTTGCATGTCCTGCTATATTTGTTAAAGATGACAAAAAAGCCTGGATTGAGCCTAGTTTATGTACAGGTTGCGGTGTTTGTGTTCAAACGTGCCCTTACGATGCTATTAAACCAGTAAAAATTATTGATAATAGGTGGGATAAAGTATGGGAGTAAGTTCAAAGATTAATATAGTTATAGTGGGTGTTGGAGGCCAAGGTATAATAACATTATCTAAAATTATTGGAGATGCAGCTGTAAAAGAGAATGTAAAGGTTCTTATTGCTGAGACTCACGGTTTAAGTCAAAGAGGCGGATCTGTGGAGGTTCATTTAAGGATAGGAGACGTGCATGCTCCTATAGTTCCTAAAGGGGAAGCTGATATATTGTTATCTATGGAACTTATTGAAGCAGTAAGAAATGTAGATTATTTAAATCAAAATGGAATAATTATTACGTCTAACACTATATTAAGACCGCCAATCCCTGGTGTTAAACTTCCAAAAGAGGATGAAATTTTATCTGAGTTTAAAAAGAACAATATAAAATATTATGTAATACCTACTAAGGAACTTTCAGAGAAGGCTGGAAGCTATTTATCAGAGAACATGGTTTTATTGGGGGCTTTATATAAATTAAGCAGCCTAGAAAAATTTATTAACATCAATTCTCTAAAGGATATAATAAAAACTATGAGAAATCCTGAAATAAATCTAAAGGCTTTTGAACTAGGTAGTAGCTTCACTGCTACCATATGAAAGATTAGGTTCAACTTTAATTTCAAAACCATAATAGCTGGAAAAACCTGTCAGTTCTCTTAAATCATTTAATAAAATTTTTCTCATAGAGTTTAATACTATTTTTTCTAATCTAGACTCCTCATCATAGCCCAGGCTATAATATCTTTTTTCAATATCCCCTAATTTTTCCAATATTTCTTCAACATTTCTTGCAATGAGTTTATTTACATGAAAGTCTAATACGCTTTCCAATCTAATGCACCAAATAGTTTAATTGTTATTTTGCATTAAAGCCTGGTGTAAGGAAGTATTACTATTAATAAGATTTTTAATTATTTTAATTATTACTATTTAAAAAATTCAATAAAATAATTATAAAACTGATATATGTTAAATATAGCAAAGAAATTAACAAGGGTTAAGGGAGCAAAAGTTTTATTAGTAATATATGGCTTGTAAAAGATTTTTTTATGTAATTAAAAATGTTATAGATGTGCAGATTGGATAAGTGCTGGATTACTTTGTGTATAGCTATAAGCAGTGAAGTAAATTAAAAAATGTGGTATAATAGAGCTGTAATTTTCTAAAATAAATCCTCATTGCAATAAGATGAGGAAAATATATTAATTAAGTATAGTTTACGAATTAATAATCCAGTTTCCAAAATTTAACGCAGCTTTTGCCCTATGGGAATATGTATTTTTTTCTTTAATACTCATTTCTGCAAATGTTTTATTAGCATTATCAGGTTTAAAAATTGGATCAAACCCAAATCCCATGTTTCCTCTCGGCTCTTCAGTTATAATCCCCTTAACAATACCCTCAAATATTTTATATCCTTTTTCATCAACATAAACAAGGCTTGTTTTAAAAGTAGCACTTCTATCTTTAATCCCTTCCATTAATTTCAATATACCTTTAATTCCAATAGTCTTATAAACATAGCTAGTATAAGGACCTGGAAAATTTAATAAAGATTTAATATAGAGCGCAGAGTCATCAACTATCAAAGGTTTTCTAACTTCATTATATGCATTTAATGCTGCATATAATGCAATTTGGCTTATTTCGTCATTTTGAATTTCTATCTTTTTTGCATTACAATTTATCAGTTTTATTTTAAAATGGTTAAGAACTTCTTGGATTTCGTTTATTTTATCCTTGTTTTCTGAAACTATGCAAATTTCAAGGTTTCCAAACTGTTCTTCTTTCGCCAACGTAACGTCCCCTTAATTCAATTTCCTTTGATCTTTTGATTACCTCTTCTCCTTTATCGGAACCAAAATAATCAATATATCCTTTTAAAAATTCACTAAATATAATAGAGGAAATTTTGGCATGTGTACTTTCAACAGCTCTTTTATATAGATGTATATCAACAGCCCTATCTTCTATGTTAACGGAGTATTCTGATAATCCAAAATCTATTATGTATGCTGATTGATCCTTTATTATAATATTTGATGTCGTAAAATCATTATGAACTATTCCAGATTTATGAATTTTTGCAAGTTCTTTTCCAGCTAAATACGAGAATTTTAATGATTCTTCATTGCTATTGATTAATAAATCCTTAAGGGTTATACCGTTGATATATTCCATCACAATCACTCCTATTGAAGGATATACAGCATAAATTCTAGGTACATTAACATTGTTGATAAATGAAATTGATAAAATCTTCGCTTCTTTTTTAGTTCTATAATATCTTAGCTCTTTATCAAGCTCTTCCTCCATATATTCTTTTTTGATTCTAATTTTATATATGGCTTTAGTATCCAAAAAATTACCTAGTCTTATTTCTGATTCTGCACCTCTTTTTAGTAATTGAAACTTTAAAAAATCTTCTAAGGAAATTAAATCATCGAATAATACCAAGGAATATCAACCTCATCTATTCTCCATCTTTGATTAATATATGCTTTTTCTGGATCAATTTTTATTCCATATTTTAGTTCATACAGTGCAGTTAGTGCAATCATTACTCCATTATCCCCGCTATATTTAAATGGTACAGGCATGTAAGAAGCCCCTTGCTTTGATGCCATTTTTGATAGTTTTTCATTTAATAATTTATTGGCTGCAACTCCTCCAGTAAGTATAATTTCTTTTTTATTTGTATGAGCAACACATCTTTCAGTTACTTCTGATATAGATGAAAATGCTATTTCTCTTAATGTGTAGCAAACATCGTTTAAATTGTAACCTTGTTTTTTTAACTTTATAGCAAGCGTTAATAATCCTGAATATGAAACATCTTGACCTTTAACAACATATGGAAAACCTTTCATAAATTTACCTTTTTCTGCACACAAGTCAACTACATGATTTCCATTAACAATATAAGGAGGTCCTAAATTCACTTCTCTAGCAAAAGTATCTAGCAAGTTTCCAAGGGCTATGTCTAATGTTTCTCCAAATATCCTATATTTACCATCAACATATGTTGTTATAATAGAATTACCTCCTGATACGTATAAAATTACTGGATCTCTCATCTTTGTTAGGTATCTCGCTATTTCTAAGTGAGCAATACCATGATTAACTGGAATCAAAGGCTTGTTATATTTAACTGATAGAGCTCTTGCTACAGATGCACCAACTCTAAGCTGAGGACCCATTCCTGGGCCTAGGGCAACCCCAATTCCATCTAATTCTTTTATAGAAATATTTGCTTGATTAATAGCCTCTTTAACTGCAATTCCAGCAACTTCAGAAAAAAATTGAGCAACCTCTCTTGGTAGTATTCCTCCTTTATTTGGTATATAATTTTTCCTTGACTCCCCAATTATTCCATTTTTTTCGTCAAAAATTCCAACACCAAAAGTATGTGCAGTGGATTCTATTCCAAGCACAATCAACTAATTTCACTTTTTAATTACAAATTCTGTATATCCACAATATCCACATTGATATCTTTCAACTGGCTTTAAATGGTGAGCCATTATGTTACCGCATCTAGGACACTTCCTATTTTTTAAAACAACACTATTATTTTTATAGTCTACCTGATAAAGCGTATGAATATATGCCTTTGGTTTTTCTTTTGCCATTTAATTCACCCCTCTAAAGTATAACCTCCGTTTCTTTCTACTATATATTTCATTTCATATTTCTTCGCAAATTCGGGAGTATTATAAACATGTATATGTACATTAGAAATACCCTGCCCATAACTTGTTTGCACAGATTTAACAAATACAGATGATATGTCCTTATTATATGCTTGAGAAACCACCTTTCTAATTGCTATTCTTGATGGTGTTGATTTTAATTCATGATGAGCTAAGCCTATAACTTCAATCCTCTCAAACAATTCGTTTTCCTTTTCTAACAATACTTCTAACCATACATTGTTATCAATATTAATCTTTTTTTGTGCCATTTTTGACACCTTGGATTATCATTCACCATAAGTTATTTTACTTTTTTAGCTTAAAAGTCTTTTTGATAAAATGAACGACAAACCTCGCCCCTAGAAGGGGCTGGGTAAAGTTTTTTTAATTTAAAAACTTATAAAAAATTGAGACAGTTGCTAATGGGTTATGCTTAACTGAAATATGAGTATGCATCTACCCCAACTAACAAGTGTAATAAAATAAACTCCAAGCTGATCAACCCTTAAAGCATGATAAGCAAGAGCCGATTTCTCCCGCAATATCGGCTTGGGGGATAATAGAGTAGCACCCGTAAAGGGGTGTAACTCTTGAGACCTCAGGAAACTCGCCCTTCAGGGCGGGGAGGAGGTCAGAAAATAGAGTGATATAAATTAAATTTTCCCTAAAAAAATCTTAATTGCTTCTTCTAATAACTATTTGCTATGTTATGAAGTTATACAAACTAAGGTATTTACCATAAACCGATTAATTATTCTAAGGTTCTTAAATATATGGAGTAAGCATTTTTATATAAAAAATCAAGGCTTTCTTTATTTATAAATATTAAATTAAATATGTATTATCCAAAAAGTTATATTATACAAGGGGTGACAGTATGTCTAATATATGCCCTGGATTTGTTAAGGAACCTCAAATTTTGAGTATTGAAGATATAAGAAGTTATGAGATAAATAATGTATATAATGGAATTCCTCTTTTGCTTTTAATGGAAAATGCTGGAAGAGCTGTTGCTGATGCTGTAGAATGTAGGATTGGGGATTTGAAAAATAAGAAAGTAATTGTTTATGCTGGTAGGGGTGGAAATGGAGGGGACGCATTAGTTGCATCAAAGCACTTGTCTTTAAGAGGGGCAGATGTAACGGTTTACTTGTTATACGATTTTAATTTGGTTGAGCACCAAGATACTTTGGTTAACCTAAAAAGCTTAATTAGTTCGAAACAATTAAAAATAATTCATTTACAGGACCCAAAGGAGTATAAGCCTCAAGATGCTGACGTTTTAATCGATGGAATACTTGGAATAGGAATTAAGGGAAAATTAAGGGAACCTATAGCTAGTGCATTAAAGGCATTTAATTCTTCAACTGGTCTAAGGGTAGCAGTTGATGTACCAACAGGGGTTGATCCTGAGACGGGTAATGTTGTTGAAGGAGCTGCAATAGCTGATGTTACTGTTACTATGCATTCATTAAAACCGGGATTAATAAAGGAAGAGGCTAGGAATTACGTTGGAGAAATTATGGTTGCAGAAATAGGAATAATTAAAGACTCTGAAATATATGGAGGTCCTGGTGACGTATTGTTTAGGATTCCGAAAAGACCAAAAGATGCAATTAAAGGTGGTAATGGAAAGGTTTTAACCATAGGTGGTTCTTATCATTATTTTGGAGCTCCATATTATGCATCGTCAGCAGCATTATTATCGGGAGCAGATCTTGTATTTTTAGCATCTCCAGAAAAGGTTGCAGTTTCTGCTGCTCAAAATAACCCAGGTATAATTCCATTTCCTCTTAAAGGAGAATACATTAATGAAGATCACATTAACGAATTAATAGAAGAAGCAAACAGAGTCGATGTAGTTGCAATAGGTCCTGGGTTAGGAAACAAAGAAGAAACAAGGAATGCAGTTATCAAGTTAATTAATTCACTCAAAGGAAAACCAATGGTTATAGATGCAGATGCATTAAAATCAATAGCTAATTCTGATATAAAGTTATGGGAAGAAGCTGTACTAACTCCTCATAGAGGTGAAGCGGTTTTATTAGCAGGAAGATCGGGAGAGCCAGATAATCTTTCTATGGAAATTGCAAAGAAATATAATGCTACTGTAATAGTAAAAGGTCCTATTGATGTGATATGCCTACCCAATGGTAAATGTAGATATAATAAAACTGGACATCCTGCTATGGCAGTTGGAGGAACAGGGGATGTTTTAACAGGTATTATATCTGGGTTTTTGTCTAGAAGGATTGCATTAATGAAAGATGCCAATATTTTGCATACAGTTACTGCAGCAGCCTATATATCAGGAAAAGCAGGGGAATTGGCTGTTAAAGAAAAAGGAGAAAATATTACTGCTCTCGATGTTTTATATAACATACAAAATGCCATAAAGGAAGTAGAGGTATATTCGCGTGGTTCAGGATAATGAAATAAAAATAAGGTATGAATACACTTATGATAGCTATGATGAACTTTACGGTACAGAGCAGAGGAAAAAATACGATTTTTTATTTTCAAAAGTAATTCCTAATGGAACAGTAGCTGATATTGGTTGTGGAACAGGTTTATTAGTTGAATATTTTTATGAAAATGGAATGATAGATAATATCACAAAATTTTATTGTTTAGACTTCAGCGAAAATATGTTAAAAATGGCTCAACATAAAATTTTAAAATTATGTAAAAATAAGTGTGTTGCCTTGTTAGGTAATGCAGAATCCCTTCCTTTTAAAAATAAAAGCATAGACTTCTTATTTTCTATTTCGGTTATAAATTTAGTTGATAATTATGAAAAAGCGATTGATGAATTTAAAAGAGTTAGTAAAAACGTTTTCATTTCATCTGTAAAAAAGTTGAAGCAAGTAAATATTATTGGAAATTTTATAGGAGAGGATGAAAAAGATTCTTTTTATAAACTATAATTGATGCTAGTTTCTTTGCTTACATATATTATAAAACCATGGAGGGGTTACATATAATGACGCAAAAGGACCTTTACTTGAGAACAATGTTATTATATAAGAATGACACAATTTATTTTCCTTTCTTGTACAACAAGCAAAATTAGGTTCTTGAGCTAGTTTGTCAATATTAATATTAATGTTTACCCCAGGGTATATCTCTACAGTTATTATTGCATTATAACTTTTATCTTTCTTTTCAGTATATTTTAGCCATGTTCTTGGGAGTCTCAATTTGATCTCCTAATATTTTATATGTAAAATAATCCTTATATTGATTATCAATTATAACTTATTATTAATTAATGAAATTTAATTTTTCGTGAATTAAGAAAAAATTTATTTTCTCTGATTAAGGAACTCTCTTTATGATTCCTTAAGAGGGGTGCCCGTGGCGGAATTAGATTAAAAGTAAGGAAAAGTTACGCCATGGGTAAACACTGAACGAAATTAAGATTTTAGAGAGGTTTTTTGTAACAGTTTTTTATAGCATTACATACGCTTCTGTTTGATGAAAACTTTAATATGTGCGAAAAGATCTTGATTATATGGAAATTCTTATTGCAATATGAGTGTGTCGCATCTATAAAAGGAAATTCACGTATTTATCGTTTCTTCATTTATGATCGGTCTTCTTGATCTTGTTGGATGAGATTCAAAAATTTTTATGCTATATCCTTTATACAAATTGACATTTTTTGGATTAAATTTTATAGTCTCATTATTTATATTAACTTCACCCCAAATAATTGTTCCATATGATGTAATTTCTTCATACCATCTTTTATCATTTTTGGCAAGTCTAATAAACCTGTTTTTAGTTTGTACAGAATCTTTAAATGATGCGGGGCAAAAATGAATATATATGTTGCTATTCTGTTTTGCCCATTCTAATACTTTTATAGCAGCCTCGTAAGAACCTTTTGCTGTAAATGGTCTTTTTTCATCTTCGTTTAAACCCCTTGAGATTAGAGCAGCAGCGTTAGGTTCAACAAATTCCATTTCATCTAAATTTACAAACGAACCTCCATATTTTTCTACATCCTTAATTACATTTATCGCCCAATTTTCCAAGCCTTTAGCTATAGGTATCTCAGCACCAACCCTCATGCTTGTTAGCCTTGATGCGTATTCAATTGCCTTTTTGTACTCTTCCTTAACTGGATGGAATCTAATCTCATCAAGACCTGCTTTCCATAAACTCAACAAAACATCTGGAGTAGCATATCTACCGCTTGTGTATAGATGTATATGAAATTCCTTACCAAACCTGTCTTTCAATATTTTAATAACTTCTAATGTTCTAGGATATACTGCTAAAGGGTCTCCGCCTGTTATGCTTGCTCCCATAGCGCCTTGTCTTTCTATTTCTAAAACAACTTCTTCTAATGAGTTAACCTTTTCTTCATTTACATAAATAATATCCTTACCAAACCTTTCTTTACTAACTGGACAATAATAGCAATTGTCTCCGCATATACCAGTAATGAATATTACGGCTTTTAATCCAGGAAAGCATAGTTCACACCCTTTTTCCATTTTTCCTAATACTAATGCTAATCTTTTATCTCCTTTTATTTCATTTTTTGAAAGCATTTATTATTCGCCGCAAATAATTACCTTTATCTATAATTAATGGGGTGATCTAGAAATTTTAAATAATAGTAAATACTATAATTTAATAAATAAATTTATTAATTATAATTAATAAATAATCTTTATTGTTGTACCATAAAATTTTAAATTAGTTTATTTAATTGAATTTCAGTTTATTCTAATATATAGTTTTAAAAATAATGGAACAACAGAAATTATAAAATTTAAATTACAACTGAAAGCCTTGCCCTTTAGGGCAGGGATGAGAAAAGTTTTTTAAATTTAAAAACTTAAAATTAAGAAAGCTGCTAAAGGGGTTTGCGTTTCTGAAATATCAACTACGCCCCTACCCCAACTAAAAGAGCTGGCGTAATATAGGAATCGTGTAGGGAAGTCCTAAAATTAGAGCCACAGAGTAAAGCTCCTCGGCCAATGTCACGTTAACCCCCTGGGCCTTAGCGATAGCTATGACTATCTGAGTTATGTTAAGCATCACTATAGTTGATGTTGCTGTGGCGTTAGTGCCCTGCTCCCCCTGGGCCGCCTGAGCTAATGTCTTTATCAAAGATAGAGGGGAGAGCAGCACCAGACCAACCATAAGGACCAGTGCAGCTGCCATCAAGCCTCCTGACTTGTACCACCACTGGCCTTGCAGCGCCTATTAGGGTTATGGCGGGAGCTGCTTTTGCTTAGGGCTTCCTAGAGCTGTCTCGATCGGTTTCCTTAAAAGGTGGGGTCCTCAACTACAAATATGGTGTTAAATCACATGATTAGAAGGTCTGTCTCAGCGGCAGTGGCAGCGGCTGTTGTGATAGTAATAGTTGTAATTGCGGCTGTTGGGGTTTATTATTATTACACTAGCAGGGGAGGCACAGTCTACTTCTACATGACTGATCCAGGAAGCCACTTCAGCTCAAGTTCAGGCACCTCCAACAACACCTCCTTCGCCATCTACCTCACAGTTACGTCAATAATGATACACAGCGCCTCTAAGGGTTGGATGACGGTCT
>Ga0167616_1000070_pt1 | contig 23873 bp, 21 predicted proteins | sample OSPB_Mat_host_9__FD_111801 | JGI IMG/M metagenome (GOLD analysis project Ga0167616, IMG submission 111801) | Extremophilic microbial mat communities from Yellowstone National Park, USA - OSPB_Mat_host_9_15 (v2) (version 2) | ecosystem: Environmental > Aquatic > Thermal springs > Hot (42-90C) >... | reverse complement strand
TCATACTATAAACTTCTTTATTCAATGATGTAAGAGTTGAATTCATACTATAAACTGTTGAATTTAAGGATGATACATTAGAGTTTAATGATTTTGTTAATTTTAATATGCTTCCTAATGTTATATTTGATACTATACCTGCTTCTCCTATTCCATATGCATTTGCTGATAATAAACGCCATGGTAAGTATATTAACGAAACGTTGTATTCAAATACTAATTGACCTTGAGATGCTAATAAAGGAGGATATACTAGGAATGAATACATTGTTGGTGGTGTTGGTACCAAGCTTTGAGCTGACATTACTTTTCCAGATAAAACATTTCCATTGTAGACAAATGCGGTTGTATGGCTTGGGCCAATCATGAATAGATAAGTATATATTGCTAACTGTGAATTGTATGTCTGCATTGTTAATAATGGATTAACTACATATGCTATGTAAGGCTCTCCTAATGAAACTGTTGAGCCTGAGAATATTACCTGCACAGGTATAACTATTTGATTTATGAAGTACATATTGAATTGTTCAGCAGGTGAAAGACCGTCAAAAACATTTACTGTGCTTGCATTTAATGTTACATTATAGAACTTTCCGACCTGGAAGAAATTATATGATGAATTTGCAAATATTGTTCCTTCGGCATAACCATCTGATATTGCTGAAACATTAAATGGCTTACCGTTTACATCAAATACTAATCCTTCTGCAAGTTTTCCTGGTACAAATCCCCATCCTACCACAGTTATAGGAACGTTTTGCAGTAACAAAAACGTTGTATTATCAAGACCTGGAACAACCGTTGAACCATATTGGGCATATATTGGCATATCACCAACTATTACTTCATATGCTGTATTAACAGTTACTTTAAATGGTGAAACTGATGCTGCGGATTTTATCTTACCGGTGGCGTTAAATGATGTTATGTTTGCATATAAAATTGCCGATCCGTTAAAGTTAGGTACATTAACTGCAAAGACTCCGTAGCCGTTTGTTAAAGTAACATTTCCAATTACTTTTTGACCAGCTTTATTATATGTTGGACCATTCTGTAAGTATAATGTATTATATAGTGCAGATGCATTAGCTCCTATTATTTGAACTTGTATTACACCTTGATTTGCTGGTGCTATACCTGGGAATGTAAATGCTTGACCATCTATTGTCAGTGTAAATGGTTGAGTTGATTCATATGGATATACTATAGTATTATTATTAACTATTTCTGGTGAATACACAAATTTACCAGGTGATGTAAGCTCTATGTATGGATTAACATATACTATAGCTATTGATGTATTATTAGTAATTAAATAAGCATTTGCAATTTCTTTTGCTGACAAGTTATATGTTTCAACATTAGACACACTAAGTGTAGTCACATTAAATCCTACTGTGTATTTATGGTCTTCTTTACCTGTTTGAGTTGCATTGCTTGCTATTGTTCCAGTATATGGTATTTGTGAAACGAAGTAGAAAACTCCGCTTCCATTTGCTACCTCTAAATTAGATCCTTTATTTGGTGAAATTAATGTCATAAGTGACATTAGATTATATGTTGTGTTAGTTACATAAAATATATTTGCTACATTTAATCCTGGTAAGAATCCATATCCGTAAACGTATATATATTGACCTAAAAGTACATGACTAGTTGGTGTTGAACCATAAGTAATTGGAGTTGGTAATCCACTAGCATTTATTGATTCTACATAATAAACAGGATCCACAACCATAGATTGGTTAAAGGCATAAGTCGTTACACTAGTATTTGTGACAAAATATGCAAATAGATATGAACCCCAATATGGATCATTTGGTGGCAGTGATGTTCCGAGACTAACATATTTAGTGGAATTTATAAGTTTAGATAAGACTGTGCTACCTATATTAGCACTTGTATTTGTTACCATATTCGTAACTGGATTTATATAATAAATTCCGAATGATGTAACACTGGAATCTACAGGGAAGTTATAAGCAGTAAACTCAGCTGTTATAGCTTCACCTGGATATAAAGGTATTTTAGTAGAAGTTGTATTCATTTTTATGCTTGGAAACACATTTAATACTGATACAGTGCTTATAGATATACCTTGGTTTGATACGCTGTAAATCGTAACATTTTCAACAAATGAAGAAACAATTGACGGAGAAGCTGATTGAATATTGTTATAAAATACTAATACTTCAGTTGTGCTTGGCAAGCTTATTTGCTCAGTATGATTATATACAGTTAAAGTAAGCAAATTACCTCCAAAATATGAATATGTTATTCCATTGCTTACTGATAATTTACTTGTGACCAAAGGCAAAGCAAATGTTTTAATTAATGTACCGTTTAGCAATATAGTATTATTAAATGCAGTTGTTGTATATTCGTTATTTGTTGTCTTTAAAGAAATTAACTCTGAGTAATTATAGATACTATGATATGTCTTTTTTGCAGTATTTGTTATATTTTCATACAACAATATGGGCATATTTGGATAATTTGAATTAATTAAATATAATAAGCTAGTTACATTATATTCTTCTCCTAATTTTGCAATGCCTGGAAGGGTTGGAGTTAAATTAACGTATAGCTTGTAAAGTGTTCTATTAGTTGTTAAGTTATAAAGATCATAATAAGCTAAGTTGTTTGTTCCAACAATAGAAGTAGTTAATGCAGGCTCTAAAAATACAACAACTTGATTTGTACCTATAGTTGGAGAACTAGTTATGTAAACCGGTGTGTAGGGAGTATTTAATGCAACAAAAACTGTTAAGTTTTTAGCACCTTTAACACTTGAATCAACTGCTACTATATTATTGTATAATGTTTGTAATTCTTGAGGAGTTAAAGTTACATTCACTGCCAAGTATTTAGCATTTGAAGATAAGTAGAATGTGCTAGTTATTGGCTCTGTAACATAAGTTGTTGGGGTAGAATAATATAAGAATAACTGATAGTAGCCAGATGTTGGTGCAGATACTGTAAAGTTAAATGCTACTTCTAGTTGTCCATAAACACCAACGTTACCAGGATAAGCAACACCACTACCTGATCTTATATTAACACTATTATTAGCCTTTGCAGCATGAGTTACTGGTATTACTCCTAAAGCCATTACTAAAACAAAAGCTACAGCCATTAAGGCTATAGCCTCATACCTCTTTCTCGAATTCATGATATTTACACCTTGTTTTGGCTGTTTTTTATTTGGTATTAACCTGGTATTTAAGGGTTAACCCCCTTTTCCGTTAAACATAGTATCCCACAGGTAAAAATAAGTTTAATTTTTACATAAAAAATTAATAGAAAACTAATAGAAAAATAAAAACAAGTATAATATAGAATAAAAATGCACTCGGTGAACAAAATGAAGTTAATATTGCTTGACTATGATGGTACAATAAGCCCTATAGACGTAAGCCCTGATAATGCATATCCATCAGCAAAAGTTTTAGAATCTATTGATTATTCAAGAAAAAAAGGCAATAAAATAGCTATAGTATCAATGAAGAGCTGCTATTTATTAATAGACAGGGTTAAAGCAGACGCATATGCATGCATAGGTGGGGCGGAAATAATATACGGTAACAGGTCTTGTATTGATACAGAATTGATAAAATATCAAGACGATGCAATCGAATTAATAGACTTTATTAAAAAAGACAAAAATATAAAAGATAGCAAGGCAAAAATAGATATTAAAAAGACATCTAGCAATTTAACAGCTGGAATAACAATAGATTGGAGGTTCTCATATTACCCTAAAAGCTTACCATTAATAATTGAACAAGCAAAAAAATTAAAACTAAAAGTTATAAAATATGAAAATGAACCCTTTATAGATATATTAATTAGCAAGGCAAATAAAGAGGACAGCGTTTTATTTCTAAAAACGCTTTTTAATCCTGAAATCACCATATATTTTGGAGACAGTGAAAATGATTTGCCTGCATTTAAGGTATCAGATATATCAATTTTAGTTTTAAACAAATACAATGAACATTTAAAGAATGTAGGCGTTAATGAAATAGTTGACTTTGATAATGTATGGGAGGCGATAAGAAGGTATGCAGATAATTAATTACATTGTTTATGCAGCAATATTTGTAGTAATAATATTAGGCTTCTATTTCTTAGGGAAAATAGTAAAGTTTTTGCTTAAAAGATCTTTAGAAATCACTGGATTTAACGATTGGTTTAAGCACATAAGCATGGGAAGGCTTACATTAAGAGCTGGCATGACCGGAGGAGACTTCTTTGGAAGCTTGATAGCTTACTTTTTATATGCAACAGGTGTAATATTAGCCATAGACTTTATTTCGAATGAAATTTTAAAGGAATTAAAAGTAGCTTCTGCCCTTCTTACAATAGGGCTTGGCTATACAGCACTCTTTGTGTTTACAATTATAATTGGTTTTATCTTAATAGACGTTTTTGATAGTTATATAACAAGTGAAGCCAAATTGAGAGGCGGACAAGAACTTGAAATACTAATAGTTTATATAAAGATTGTACTTTATATTACAGTTATAACTCTAGCTATGAAAGAAGTTAAGCTTGACGTAACGCCATTAATGATTTTACTTCAACCATTAGCTTGGGGATTAGCAATAGCCTTTGTTGCTTTAATTTTATCTAGATATTTAAGGAGGGCATGAGATGGAATTTAACTTTTTTCCTATTATGTATCAAACGTCTAAAAGCAAAGGACAAGAACTTGTTGCACAGCGTATGGTAAAGTGGGCAATAAAGCTTGGATATAAGTCATATTTAATAACAAGCATATATCATGACAATGAACCTATAATTAAAGAAAGGGAATTAGAGCTATCTGAAAAGCCGTACAAAATTTTTGAAAAAGATCCAAAAATTGATTTGCCTACAATAAGGGTTTTGAGCAGAAAAGTAACATGGCCTCCAAGGAGGATAATGTTTAGAGATTTTATCAACATATTAAATAAAATAGACGAAGAATTGGGCATAAACTTTATAGTTACTCATTCAACACTTTGGAATGGTCCTGAAGATGTTGCTAAGTGGATAATGTGGAGAAAATTAATAGGAACAATAAACGCTAACCAAAAAAGAATTGTATATGGGCACATGGCACACTATCAACCACCTGAACCCGGTAGATATGATCCCATAGAAAGGACTTACAGAATGGCATGGAATATGATGGAGCTGCCTTCTATATTTAAAGCTGCTGATCTTATATTAGTTGTTACAGGAATTGAAGGAGAAGATATGATAACATTGGGTGCAAACCCAAAACAATTGCACATATTTCCTGGAGGATTGGATGATGATGAAGCAAAAATAATAGAAAATGCAAAGCCAGATCTTTTTATTGAAAAATTTTTAAAAGAAGATAAAAAAGATAAAAAAATCATAGCCTATCTTGGTACAATAGAAGAAAGAAAAAATCCATTAGCTGTTGTAGAAATTGCAAAGCATTTCAAAAACAACAACGATTTAGTATTTGTAATAGCTGGAAGGCCTGGAGATCAATGGGATAAGGTATATAAAGAATCTAAGAAATTAAAAAATGTAGTGTTAACCGGGGAGTTAACAGTAGAACAGAAAGCATCCTTAATAAAGGCAAGCTACCTAAATATAATAATGTCAAAAATGGAAGCTTTAGGACTAACACAAATAGAATTCATGTATGCTGGAGTACCAGTTATTACAAGTGCTGTATATGGACAAAAATGGCTTATAAGCAATGGAGTTGACGGCATACATTTAAGAGGGCCTGATGATATAGAAGGGGGAGTAGAGTCAATAAACAAAATAATTCAAAACGAGTCTTTATATGAAGAAATGAAAATAAAAGCTATGGAAAAGGGGAGAAATTTCTTAATTTCTAAATTGATGAAAGAATTAATTGAGAGAGCAAAGCAAATCTCAATAAGCTAAAACCTTATCTCCACTATATCTTTATCTATAGGAACGAAATCAGGACCAACTCTTTGCCCATTGTATTTCACTCCCTTACCCCAGACCTTAGCATACCTTACATTTGTGTTGGGGTTTATTGTTTCTGCTATTTCTTTAATTGTTGCATTTTCCCTTATTATTAATGGTTCCTTGTCAGGTAATGAATTAGGCTTTTTTGTATAAATTCTTTTTATTTTTAAAATTTTAAATATATCGTTTCCAAGTTCATTAAGTCCTTCACCACTCTTCGCTGAAACGACCCTGTATAAAATATCATTTGGTAAAGCAGGTATATTGAATTCCTTAACTAAATCTTTCTTATTAAATAGAACTATAGTAGGCTTATAGGTTATAGCATTGATTAAAGATGCATCAATATCATCTAGCTTTGGCTCACCGTAAATTTCTACTGTTGCATTAAATATTCTATAAGAGCTTAAGACCTTCCTTACATCATCTTCTGTAAAACTTGGCTTCCCATAAAATAATACATTTATCCCATTACCTGTTCTATGCTTTATTATTTTTATATAACCCTTTTGCATGCTCGTCATTATGCCTTTTTTCTCAAGCGTATCAAATATTTTTTTCAATTCTTTTTCATAATCACCATCTAAGCCAACAACTATTATTATTGCATCAGCATTCCTTGCTATTGCCAATACTTTTGTATTTACATAATCACCCTCATTACTAATCAACGGAGGCGTATCAATTAATTGGAATTGTATGTCCTCAAATTGCATCATACCTGGCGTTGGCTCAGTAGTTGAAAACGGGTTAGGGCTTATTACGACCTTTGCATTTGTTAGCCTCGATACTATACTACTTTTCCCAGAATTTGGGGGCCCGATTATTGCTATTTGCCCTGCACCTGCTTTTTCAACGAAAATTTTAGGCCCTCCACCACCTTTTTTCTTCTTCCTTTCCTTTTCTTCTTCCTGTCTAAGCTCTGCTAGCCTACTCCTTGCCCAATAAAGTAAGTTTTCTGTACCCTTATGCTTAGGAACTGAGCTTATGAATTCCTCCAAAGCTTTAATTTTATCTTCAACAGTTTTTGCATCGCTATATTTATTTAACTTAGCAATTGCTTCAGCTGGTAAATTTGTTACCATTTATTTTATTCCCTTATTTATTATGAGGAATTTAAAAATTAAAAATGTTGAGATTCATAGGGAGGGAGCTGACCTCCTCTCCGCCCTGAAGGACAAGGGTTCCCACAGGGTAGATCATAGGTTTGTGGTTTACCGCCTTCATCTTCACCATTTCATAGCTAGTGGGTGATTTTTGCATCCACCCCGCTCCATTCGTCCAGATAGACCAATGGCTAGGCCTTCAGCCAATTACCCCTATCCCTCGATGGGAGTTGCCCTTTTCTCCCAGATCCAAGGGACTTGGGGATATGTAAATGTGTAGGGACATATACACTTTGGCCCTGATTTAGGGCCTCCTTACACCAGCTCTGTTAGTTGGGGTAGAGGCGTACCCCATATTTCAGTGACGTATACCCCTTTAGCAGCTGTCTCAATTTTTAATAAGGTTTTAAATTAAAAAAACTTTACTTACTCATAGAAGGGGCGAGGCTTGTCCTTCTTTTGTCAGAAAAAGAGCTATGCATAAATACTTTCTATGCATTTTTCTTCTTTAACCCATTTATAACAAAATTATAAATTTAATAATAAAATATTATTAAACAAAAAGAAGATAGATATTAAACTCCAGCAAATAACATAAAATTAGGTGTATAAGTTGGAAAATACAACAATTGGGATGCCTAGCTGGATTTATAGAATAAAAGTCCCTATACCTATAGAATCTTTAAAATACATAAATGTATATATGATTAAGGATGACAGTTCTTTTAGCTTAATAGATGCAGGAATGTACAATATGAGGTCGTTTCATGAACTATCTAAGGAAGTAAAAAAACTAGGGTATAAAATGAGTGACATGGAATCAGTTATTGTAACGCATTTCCACGTTGACCACATAACTTTATCTCCAGTTCTTTATTCTTTGAGTGCATCAGATTTTTATCTAGGATTAAAGGATGAAAAGGTTTTAAAGAGAGGTTTTGATAAGTTCATAAATAAAGCCTTAAAAATTTACGTAAACCATGGAATGCCTTTAAGTGAAGCAAATGAAATATCCAAAGCTCATCCTGCAATGAGGTTAGTTGATGTATATACAAATGATCTCCAAGAAATTCCATGGGTTACTCTTAGTAATGATTCTGAATTAGATATACAGGGTTTAAAATTTAAGGTATTGGAAGTTCCTGGTCATACACCTGGGCAAATTAACCTCTATAATAAAGAGAAAGGAATTATCTTTACGGGAGATCATATTATAGATCCAATAACACCTCAAATAACTTTAACAGATGAAAATTCAGACCCTTTAACTGATTATATAAACAGCTTAGAAAAGATAGCATCTTTAAATGCAAGCATAGCATTTCCAGGACATAGAGAACCTATATTAAACCCTTCCAAAAGGGCTGCAGAATTAATAAAACATCATGAAGAAAGGCTGAACGAAATTTTGAAACTAATAAGTAAATCTCCAATGACTGCCTATGAATTAACTAAAAAAATTAAGTGGAGAACCTCATATAATTCATGGGAAGAATATCCCTATCCAGAAAGATTTTTTGCTATGGGAGAAACCTTAGCCCATCTGAAGAGGTTGGAATTACTTAATAAAGCTGAAAAAGTTGAGTCAAAAAACGTTCTCGTTTGGAAGGCAATTTAAATTAATGGTAGTTAAGGGGGAAAGTCCCATTCCGTTAGGGAAGATGTACAGCCCTCAAGGTTTTTATTTATTGCAAAATAATTATATGTAGACTCTGGCTGTAATAGATAGTTATACCCTTGGGAATAAAGAACTTAATGTGAAGAGTAAACCTTCTAACCTTCCACATTACAAAACCGTTCCGTTTATAGAACCTCCGCTTTAAGGGGATCATGTCTTTCTAAGAAACAAGAAATTTTCATCACAAGGCGAGGATATCCGCTATAAAGGCAGCTCACTCACAACTGCTTAATGATGCTATCATTTCCTCAATCTTTTTACATATTTTTGGGAAAATTTCTTCAACCTTTCCATCAACTTTTACATCAGCGTAACTGTCTAGCTCTGTTTCTCCCATGTTTATTATTATAAGTTCAGCCCCATTGCTCTTAGCTATGATAGGCAATTGATTAGCTGGGGACACAGATAAACTTGAGCCCAAGACTAAGAAGAGATCGCTTTGAGAAGATAAATCAAATGCCTTCCTTAATTCCTTTTCTGGCAAAGGCTCTCCAAAAAATACAACATCTGGTTTTAAAATACCACCACAATAAGGACATGTAGGAATTTTATTTTGCTTAACTTCATTAAAAGCGCTTTCTATATCGTATTTTCTTTGGCATTGAGTGCATATAGCATACTTCATGTTTCCGTGAAGCTCAATAACATTTTTACTACCTGCTTTCTCATGTAGATTATCTATGTTTTGCGTTATAACTGCTTTTATTATATTAAGCTCCTCAAGCCTGGCCAGAGAATAATGAGCCCTATTGGGCTTTGAGTCCTTAATTTTTTCATACATTTCATTCATAAAAAGCTTCCATGTATTTAATGGATCCGAATAAAAATGAGATATATGAAAAAGATTAGGATCCAATACTTTCCATATACCTTGGGGGCCTCTAAAATCAGGTATCCCGCTTCCAGTGCTGATTCCTGCTCCCGTTAAAACAACAGCAAAGTTCGATTTGATTAATTTCATAGCAATTTCCTTTATTGTATCCACATTTTCACCATTATTTATTTATTGAAATAAGAATAAAACCTTTATTTAAATTAAACTATAAGATAAAAAGTTTTTTAATTTAACGAGGTTTAAGAATGAATCCGTAATAGATAGATATTCCCTTTAAATAGCTTTTATAGTTAGCAAAACTGTGATGTGTTTAAGTGTTTACCCATGGCGTAACTTCTAAATTTTAGACACTATGAAGTGTCTATGAAGTGTCAAACCAAGTGACAAAGTGGCAAAAGACCCTGGCAACCCCTATATATAATTAAAAACCCTTAGAAATTGCCCCAAATTATAGAGCAGAAAACTACTTTTTGTCAAATTTGGCAAAATTAAGTGGCAAAGTGGCAAAAATTTGACACTCGAAGTGGCAAACCAAGTAGCAAAATTAAGTGGCAAACCTTACATACCCTTGAAAGCCCTTACAAACTGCGTTATATGATGGTACAGAAACCAGCAGTGTGGCAATTTGCCACATCGTTTTGACAAATTTTTGCCAAAGATTTAGCCCTGTGATTTGCCACTAATTTGGCACTGTACTAATGCTAACCTCTGTATATCCTTAAATTAGAAACTGCGCCATTTCATATAGCAACGAACCCGAATAGATATAAATAAGGTAATCTTAGTTATACCCTCTGGACTAGGCTAACTTAGGCTTTTAGAGCTGACTTCCTCCCCGCCCTGAAGGGCGAGTTTCCTGAGGTCTTAAGGGTTACACCCCTTTTACGGGTGCTACTCTATATCAATCTTCTCTGAAATTAGATACTTCATTTTCTTCAATTATGGCTGGACATATTAATTTTGTGCCTATGCTCTCTATTATTGAGAATAAACTAATTAATATTCCATCGGACCCCTCATTCTTTAATAATGATTTTGTCTCACTTGCAATTTTTACTGCATTTAAAATCCTTCTTCCACTATTAGATGCTATACCTCCTAATAAATCACTTATAACCATCTTTAAAGTTTGTGAGTTTTTGTTAAGTTGTTCCTTATTAGCTGCAACTAAATAACTGAAAACTAAGTTAGGTAATGAAATTATTAGTCCATATGATATAGCATCTAGTCGCTCACCTTCCCTTTTTGAAATCCTTAATACAGTCATTGATATATCTTCTGCCTCCTTCCTTATTTTTTCCAAATCTTTACTTACGCTTCCTTCATTTATAGCGATATCTATCATTTCCTGAAGTCTTGAGTTCAATTCTTTAATGAATTTATTTGGATCTTCTTCTTGAAGGCTTAGCAACTCTACTTCCAATGAATCAATTCCTTCTGTTACATTTTCTACTTTGTCATTCTCATCTAATCCCTTTACTAATTGAGAGTATGTTATATCATCTAATCCCTTAATATTTATTGTTATTTTTTTGTATCCATGTATAAATGCGCAATCAGATATAATTTTTGGGCCTGCAATTTTTGCAATTCCATTGTATTTTATTGATACAGTCTCAGCCTTTTTAACAGCATTATTATCGGAAGGTATGAGTTTTAAATGATCTCCCTCTTCCAATATCATTAATTCATCTCCAACTTTTAATCCTAGCTTTTTAGCCCACTGTTTAGGTAAAGTAACTATTAAACTAGAACCTCCCAACCTTTGGATCCTTCTGGTTGAATTTAAGCTCATACTCGTTCCCCCAAATATATACTGTATAGATACCCCTTTATATCTTTAACGCCGTTAAATTAAATAAAAAGCATTTCTAATAAAAATGGCTTTTATCAATTTCAGTATACCATTAGGTATAATTTTATGAACAATATAGCTTAATATTTAATCCCTAAACACTATATAACAAAAGGGGCGATTCAATTGAATACATTAGAAATAAGATGGCACGGCCGAGGGGGTCAAGGAGCAGTTACTGCGGGAGAAGTGTTGGCTTCTGCAGCAATTATTGAGGGAAAATATGCATTAGCTTTCCCTGAATTTGGTGCAGAGAGAAGGGGTGCACCAGTTAGAGCCTATACAAGGGTTACAAATAACCCAAACATACCAAGAACTCCAATAGAAAAGCCCGATGTAGTGGTTATTCTTGATAAAAGTCTATTAAAACATGAATATATTGAGGGTTTAAAGCCAGGAGGCTACTTTATTGCTAACACACCCTTAATGCCTAACGAATTAATGAAAAAGCTTAATTTGCCAAACAACTTTAATGTTTCAACAGTAGATGCAACGAGCATTGCGTTAAAATGGCTAAAAGCTAATATAGTAAACACAGCAATTTTAGGAGCAGTTATAAAGACAACTAACTTGTTAAAAATTGAGACAATAATTAACGTTATTAAGAGCAGGTTCCCAGGAAAAATAGGGGAAGCTAATGCCTCAGCAGTTCAAGAGGCTTATGAGAATACCATAGTTATGAAATTACAGGAGGCGGTATAAATGGAAAATTTAGTTTCTTTTAAAGAAATGGCTCCTGGAGGTATTGTTGTAAATCCGGGAAATAGTTTAGAATACAAAACAGGGGATTGGAAAGTATTAATACCAGTTATAAACCAAGAAACTTGCACAAGATGTAGAATTTGTTGGTATGTTTGTCCAGATAATGCCATACTAGAATTAGATAAAGAATATACAACAAAGAAGAACAGAAAATATAAAATAAGCTATGATGTCAGCTCGGACTTTTGTAAGGGATGCGGTATGTGCGCTCAGGAGTGTCCTGTGAAGGCAATAGAAATGGTACCAGTTGAGGTGGCATAAATGGCTTTAGAAACTGTTAGAAAAGCAATACCATTAAGTACTAATCATGCCATTGCAAATGCTGTTAAAGATTTAGATGTCGATGTAATATCTGCTTATCCAATTACCCCACAAACAACAGTTGTAGAAAAAATATCAGAGTTTATAGCAAAGGGAGAATTGGACGCAGAGTACATACACGTTGAAAGCGAACACAGCGCTTTAAGCGCTGCAATTTCTGCTTCCTTAGCTGGTGCAAGAGCCTTTACAGCAACGGCAAGCCAAGGATTTGCTTTAATGCATGAGATGCTCCATATAGCATCTGGATTAAGAGCACCATTAGTTATGAGCGTCGCAATGAGGTCTTTAAGCGCACCCATAAGCATTTGGAATGATCAAAGCGATTTATTTAATGCGAGAGATAGCGGTTGGATAATATTATTTGCCCATACAGCTCAAGAAGCCTATGATACAATAATACAGGCCTATAAAATAGCTGAAGACCAAAACATTTTATTACCAGTTATGGTTGGTTATGATGGCTATGTAATGAGCCATACAATTGAACCTGTTATAACTGAAAGCAAGGAAAAGGTTATTAAATTTGCTCCAAAGAAACAATATCCATATAAACTAGATCCTGATAAGCCTGTTAGCATAGGCGCTATAACACCTCCAGAATATTATTATGAATTTAAATATCAACAAGTTGTTGCTGTAAATAACTCATTACCAACAATTGAAAAGGTTGACGAAGAATTTGGCAAGGCTTTTGGAAGGAGTTATGGTTTAATGGAGTGCTATATGTGTGAAGATGCTGATGCATTAATTATGACAAATGCCAGCTACGCCTCTACTCTTAAAGCTTTTTTACCGGATATAAGAAAAGAAGGAATAAAAGTTGGGCTATTAAGAGTAAGATTATATAGACCTTTCCCACTACAAAAATTCATTGAATATACTAGCGATAAGAAGACCCTTTTAGTTATTGATAGAGCGATTAGCTATGGTGCACCATTCCAAGGTCCTTTAGCTAATGAAATTTCAGGAGCTATAGTTAGAGAGGGGCTTAATCTTAATTTAATAAGCGTGATAGCTGGAATAGGGCAAAGAACTGTTGAGTATGAGGACTTTTTGGCATTGGCTAGATTAGCTTACGAAGGGAAGAAACATAAGGAAACTATATTTTATGGGGTGAGAGAATGAGCGAAACAAAGAAAGTATTGAGGATAAAAAGTCTTTACGACTTGCCTAGAGAAGAACTTTTCATAAGTGGCCATGGGTTATGTCCTGGTTGTACTGCAGGCACAATAATGAGGATGCTTACAAAGGTAACTGGCAAAGATACCATAGTTGTAAATGCTACTGGCTGCGTTGAAGTTTCAACAACAAGGTATCCATATTCAAATTGGCTGGTTCCATGGCTTCACTCAGCGTTTGAGAATTCAGGAGCATCGGCAAGCGGTATTGTAGCTGCAATAAAAGCAATGAAAAGAAAGGGGATTATGGATAAAAACAGAGATGTAAAGGTTGTTGTAGTTGCTGGTGATGGAGGTACAGTTGATATAGGCTTACAAAGCCTAAGCGGTATGCTGGAAAGAAAAGACCCAGTAATGTATGTATTGTATGATAATGAAGCATATATGAATACTGGGATACAAAGAAGCGGTTCAACTCCACACGGTGCTTGGACAACCACAACTCCTGCCGGTAAGGTATGGAGAGGTGAATGGAGAGATAAAAAAGATATAGCAGGAATTGCAGCAGCCCACCACATACCATATGTTGCAACAGCAAATCCAGCATACCCAATGGATATGATAAACAAGTTTGCAAGAGGTTTAGAGGTTCTAAATGAAGGACCATCATTTATACAAGTATTAATGGCATGTACAACTGGTTGGCGTTTTGACCCTGCTTTAGGTATAACTATATCAAGGCTAGCAACAGAAACAGGTATCTTCCCTATTTATGAAATAGATCATGGAAACTTCAAAGTAACTTTTCCAATAGCAAAAAGAAAACCTGTTAAGGAATATTTAAAATTGCAAGGAAGGTTCGCCCATTTAACAGATAATGAAATTAATGAAATACAAGAGATGGTAGACAAAAAAGTAGAGACTATAAATAAAATGGCAGGCAAAATTGTTATAGGACCAGTAGCTTAATTCATTAAAACTCCTCTTCATTTTCTTCTGTTCCGCTTTTTCTACATAGGTTTTTAAGAACAAGCCTTGCTATAGAATCATACTGCATTGATTTTGTACTTGTATCAACTTCTATTATAACGGGTAAATCTATATCATCATAACCCATTATCCTTTCCTTTACTACTCCTATCTCTGGTTCTGAGGTAATAGTAGGCATAAAAGCCACATACCCATTATTGTTAAATCCTTCCACAGCTCCTCCGACTAGCACAACAGGTAAATTGGTTTCCTTGCTTCTTACTGCCAAAAAGTTGTTAATACTTTCAGTATCTAAAGTCAAAATAGAAGTTTCGCTTTCACTTTTCATCTTAAAAAACCTAGATTCATATGGTAGCATTGTACCTACTATAACGTTTACTCCCATATAGCTTAAAGCTTTAAATATCTCAGGATATCCTAGGTCTTCATCTATAAAAACCCCTACATTTGCGTTTTTCTTCTTAATATTAAAAATCTCAACATTCTTACCTGGAGTTAAGCCGTTTTCATCTTCAGCCTTTGTTATAGCAATTTTTCTATATTTTCCAGCAAGTTCTCCTTGAGGATTGCTCGCAAATGATGTCAAATAGAGCCTTGGACCTGCTCTTTCTATTATTGGTCCAGCTATAACATATATTCCGAATTCGTGGGACCATTTGGATACAAACATAAATGTCTGGTTTTGCTGTATTTCAGATTCGTTAAGCCTTTCGGCATAGTTTTTTAACATATTTTTTACTTTTTGATTTGGGTAATACCCGACTATAGGTCCTGTTAAGGGATATGCCGGTAAATAAATCAAGTCTATATCATCATGATTTATCATAACTCTATTTATTATTTCTTCCAGCCTCTTCATGTTTGTTCTTCTTGCCCCAAGCTTTATTCTAGTGTGAAGTATGGCCATCTTTAGCACATTGTTTCACCTTTATGAGTATTACTGCCTTCTTAAAATAGATTTGACCTCCTACATTAAAAATATTGCAGGGGGAAATATTTAAATAACTCCAAGTCATAAAAAATTTTTAATCTATCAATAAAATTTTTAACTAATAAAAAATCATAAAAATATAAAAAACAAGAAAGTGAAATTAATTTTTAAATTAACATTAGATAGCTATTAGCTTATTTCTTTTCAGCAGCACCTTCTGACTTCTTTTCCTTCTTGCCTTTTGCCATTCCAATTCACCTGGGCCTTTCGGCCTGAATCTAATAGGCTAAAATTGTATTCTTAAGACTTTATAGCACTAGATAGGTAGAGAGCTCTGGTAATATCTTTGAGAACTATAAACTCCTGTACTACGTAAAAGAGGAATTTTAGAGAGAATTTTCATGATGTATTACAATTTTTATTTAGAAAATACCAAGGCATTTCTATTTCAGACCTCTCCAAATATTTTAAATAATATTCTTTACTATATTTACCTTCATAAAATTCAACAGGTATTGGATTTCCATTACTATTTATTATATAGGATATAGAATCGCTCAATCCATATAAAAGCCTGCTTGCCCTAATCTGTTGTGTTTTCCCTATCTTATTTATGCTCTTACTTATAACAAGTAATTCCTCATTAATATCACCATTGATTAACTCTTTTTTTACATTATCATAAGATTCTTTTGCCTTTATTAACAAATTATAAAATTCTTCCTTATCAGATGCGTTTTTTAAAACGTTTAGAGCTTTTATCTCTGCATGTTTTATAATATCGGGCACGTTTTTCCTCACAGCATTTATTCCTTTTATTTTTAATGTTTTATCATCCCTTAATCCATAATACTTGCCTGCTGAACCCAAGCACCTTTCTGTATATGGGAAAACAAGCCAAAGAAACCTATCTTCAACTCTTAACTTTATATTAACTTCTTTACTTATAATTTCAGAAAGTTCCTCAATGTCAACCTTAGGGTCTTCTGGAATCAAAAACAAACTATCTATAATATAGTTTATTACTTTATACCCATTTTTGATAGAAATTTCATACGATTTCTTCATTATTTCCCTTGCTACTGACGTAACAATTTCGTATGCAGATACGCTTCCAAATAAACTATTTCTATAACCCAAATATCCAAAACCTGTTACCAATATCCATTTTATTGCATCAAACCTTTCCTTAAAAATTAAGTCTTCTCTATAAGGCCTTATCTTCTCTCTCCTCTCTATAAGCCTTTTAAGCACGCTCGGAACTAAGCCTTCTCTATCAAAGCAAACCTTATGACCTATAGATTTAATTTCATATTTAATGCAATTAGCTTTGTTAACTGTTTCTGCAGACAAATTGTTTAAAACTATTATGTTAGGGTAAAGGCTTGAGAAGTCCAACTGGTAAACATTAAAATAAACTCCGGGCTTTGGAATAAATATAGCTCCTGCTCTATCGGCTATTTCCATGCTAGCAAGGGTTCTCCAAGGTTCTATTCTTTTAACTTTCTTTATTTCATAATGCCTTTTAATAGCCTCTAAAGCCTCAGCAGAAGTTAGAATTTTTCCAATAGATGAATTGCTTGCCTGCCTTAGTGTAAGACCTGATATTCTTGACCATTCTATTAAACCATAAATACCTATATTAAAGGGCTTCTGTATTAAAATAAAACCTTGGTTTTTGATTTCACTTAAAGAGTTTATATCTGCCATAACTATGTTTATGTTATTTTCCTTTATTATATCATAGAGCTCTTCTAAGTTTTTTATAATAAAATTTTCATCATTCATGCTAACTCTATAATATTTTACATCATACCAAGATGCATCCTTTCCATATCTATTTAAAGAGGTCACGCATGCATACCTTATTTTAGGTAATTCGTATAGAGGATCATCATTATCTTTCATCTCAAGTTTATTCATATCATATAAAAAACCTGGATACAAATTTTTTTCTCTAAGAATAAGATTTATTTCACCTGGAAAATTATTAACATGCATTCCTAAACCTTTTTCTTCTATTTTCTTAATAAACCTACTATTGCCTAAGTATCTTATTTTTAATATTGTTTTTTTAGAGTCATAATATGGAGGTAAAAGCCAGTCCTCTTCTATTATTTCATGAATAAAATTAAGCTGATCCAACATATTATATAATTCCATACTAAAGGGCTCTATATAAGCTATTCTATAAGCCTTAAAATTTATTTCTTCTATTTTATTGCTTAAGAAATATAAAGTTAAAACTCCTTTATTATATTTTGCATCTAAAAGTAATCCTTCCATCATTTACACCTTTTAGCTATGTAAACTATTAAACTCAAGATTATAGGTTCTAAAGGATCATAAATTCCTTCAAATTGATAATAGCCTATCAAATTATAAGCTTCCTTGATTATTTCTTTTACTTTATCCTTATCCTTATAATCCATATAATCAGCTATCCTTAATAGCCTATTTATTTCTTCCTCTATAGCCATTCTTGTAGAAGGTGTTGTCCTACCCATAATCTTTCATCTCCAAGTTCCTTATAAGATATGTAAGAAATCTTAGGCACCGACTTAGCATAATGCTTTATTAAAACAGCTTCAACTCCATTCCTATATGGGGCTACCCTAACTATTGAATGCAATATATGATGGTGGAACTTACCTCCCTCAGGCAAGAACTTCCCTAAAGATGTTTCTCTATTAAAAATAATTGTTATCATGAATTTCGATGAACTTTCTTTTATTGCTCCAGTTATAGGTGTCAGAAGACTATAATTTAATGGGCTAGTTGGCGAGAAAAGATACGGATCTATTAGAACTAGATTATCTAAACCTTCTACCCCATTTATTAGATCCGGTATATCATACCTCCTAAAGGCCCTTGTTATGTATATATTATCAAAGTTCCCTCTAAGTATTTTTACCATCCTCCTTATAAAATAAGGATCCAAATTTCCATAGTCTTGCACATAGATAACACCTACCTTTCCATACCTAGATAGGGAAGCTATAGTTACATGAGAAATAGATAAAACTATGTTCCAACTGCCATAGACCTCTATAATTTCTCCTTTATTAAAAGGCCTTAAGAGAGCATCTAAAGACTCTATTCCAGTTAGATTATCCATATCTAAGCCCAGGTTAAAATATTGAATAAAACTAATTACAATTTCACTATAATATATAACGTGTGAGAGAGGTAAATGAAAGTATTATTAAAAACCTGGCTTCCTTATTTTCAAAACTTCTTTATTAACTAATGTTATTGGTACCTCACCTTTATAAAACATCTCTAAGTTTTGATAAACTAAATCAGCCATTTTTGCCCTAGTTTCATGGGTTGCACTTCCTATATGGGGTAATAAAACTACGTTATCTAAATTAACTATAGGATTTTTAGGATCTAAAGGCTCTGATGGATAAACGTCTAAGCCTGCTCCAGCAATCCACCCTTCTTTTAATGCTTTATACAATGCATTTAAATCGACAACCTTCCCTCTAGAGGTGTTTATTAAAAAAGCAGTCTTTTTCATCAATCTTAAAAGCTTTTCATCAACAAGATTTGTGGTTTCATTAGTTAAAGGGACGTGCAAAGATACTATATCGCTTTCTTTAAAAAGCGTAATCAAATCTACATATTCTGCTCCAAGATCCTCCATTTCTTTATGTCTATTTCTGCTATTATAAAGAATTTTCATATAAAATCCTTTAGCTCTCTTAGCTACTGCGTAACCAATTCTTCCTCCACCAACTATTCCTAAAGTTTTACCATAAACATCGTAGCCGAGCATTAACGCGGGATGCCATGCTGAACCTAATAAAAACCACTTACCGCTCCTAACAAACTTATCAGCCTCTACAATTCTTCTTGATACAGATAAAATTAATCCCCATGCTATGTCCGCTGTTGCATCTGTTAAAACGTCTGGCGTATTTGTTACATATACTCCATGCTTTGTTGCACATTCCAAGTCTACATTATCAAATCCAACTGCGTACTGGGCTATAATTTTGAGTTGTGGAGATAACGATTCTATTATATCGCACGTTACTTTATCTTCTAAAGTAGTTACCAATGCATCAAAACCCTTTGCATTATTTATTATTTCCTCTTTGCTAGGCGGAATATATTTGGGCCAAATAGAAACTGTAAATATATTTTTCATCTTTTCTGTTGCAGGAAAAGGTATTTCTCTAGTGATAAATAACTTGGGCATTTCTCTCACCCAAAAAACAAGAGAGTTAAGAATTTATAAGATTTTTATAACTCATTAATTGGTAGCTGACCTCCTCTCCACCCTGTAGGGTGAGGGTTCCCTCAAGGTGAATCATAGGTTTGTGGTTTACTGCCTTAATTTTCATCAATTCATAGCTAGTGGGTTTTACCCACCCCGCTCCATTCGTCCTGGTCAGCACTGGCTGGCCTTCAGCCAATTACCCCTATCCCTCACCACGGAGAACCCTCTATCCGTGGATCCTAGGGACTTGAGGATATGTTTTTAATGTGTAGGGACACACATATATACACTTTGGCCCTGATTTAGGCTTCCCTATACGATTCCTATATTACACTTGTTAGTTGGGGTAGAGGTGTACCTCATGTTTCAATGATACATACCCCATTAGCAGCTGTCTCAATTTTAAATTTTTAAATTTAAAAAATCTATTCTCATCCCCGCCCTAAAGGGTGAGGCTTTCAGTTGCAAGGATTGATTAAAAACCTTGAGAAAGCTATAATAATAATTACCATAATAATAGTTTTAACGTCAATTAGCATAGCCAGAAGTTTTACATATGTAGAAAACAATATATATGTTGATAACGCGGGAGATTTGATTTCTGTTAGCATAATTAATGTTACATCTCCACCAGAGGCTATAGTTATACCAGCTTACCAGCCTTCTGCTTATATGGCATATTATTTAAACAATTTTCAAACTATGCCCATGGATTTCAATGGAACGGATCTAATAGTTTTGGCTAACGAAACAGGGCTATTAAATATAACTTACCTTTCTTTAGCTTCAACAAGTAAACAAGGTATAATTTGGACATTAAACATAAGCGAAAACTATTATACAAAAGTATTTCTCCCTCAAAACTCAATACCTATAAATATAAATCCAACCCCTATCTCAGTATACTATTCATCAAATTCACCTGTAATACTGATGCCTCCTGGAAGAATATTAATTCAATACAGTATATCAACTCAACAATTAGTTCCTCACAAATCAAACAACTACACTTATACTATAGCTTTAATAATTTCCATAATTATAGTAATTTTAATAATTTTAATATTAATAAAAAGAAAAAATAATAAAAAAGAAAAAATTCAAGGGCCAGAGCTAGATGAAAGAGATAAACAAATTTTAAATGCAATAAAAAAGTTAGGAGGAATTGCAACAGCTAATCAAATCATAAGCGAAACAAATATACCAAAGACGCCCCTTTATAGAAGGCTTTCAAAACTTGTTGAAATGGGATATATAGAAGAAGTTGTGCATGGGAAAACAAAAAGCTACAAATTGAAAGATCAATAAAGATATTCGAGTTTTTTAGCCAAATTATCTAAAAACCTTAATCTTTTGGGCGTTGGTGGATGTGTAGCAATTATTTCTTCTTTTGGATCAGTATCTTTATTCTTTAGCTCTTCAACTACCTCATCTATATCATCTATGTGAATTCTTGCATGAGGAGAATCTATGCTAAAGAAAAATCCTCCCTGCGCTTCCACTAATGGAGCTATTATGAAGAGCATTTGAGCAGTTGAATTATTTTTAGCTTGTTTTCTAAGTCTAGAACTTGAATCATATATTACTTCAAGCCTTGCTAATGCTCTTTGGAGCTTTTTTGGATCTCTAGTTACAATTGCACTATTTGCATCAGCATAATATTCTCTTAATCTATTAAAATGTGCAACCAAAAACCTAAATAAAACGCCAGCTGCAATTAAAACTATGCCAACAATCAGTAACAAAGCATTACCGCTTATTTGATTTCTTTCTCCACTACTACCCCCACCTAAAATACCATTCCAAATTAATATTTGACCTAAATAATATACGGCTAAAGGTATCAAGCTTAATGCTAATATGAAAGTTACATCTCTATGCCTTAAATGCCCAACTTCATGACCTAATACAGCTTCCAATTCATCTTCAGGCATAACATTAATTATCCCTCTTGTGACAGCAACAAAATTGCCTGCCAATGGGCTTCCATAGGAAAATGCATTGGGTATATTTACTTCAGCTATTCTCAATTTAGGGACTTTTATGTTACTCTTTTTAGCAACATTTTCTAAGCTTTTCTGTATATTTATTTCTTCTTGTGTTTTTGGCGGATGGGCTCTATACATCAAGTTAATTAAATATGGTGAGAAAAGCCATTGAAATATTATTATTATAGCAGTTAAAATAACTGCTCCAATAACTATTGAATCTGCGATGAGGGGCAATCCAAAAGCATAGCTCAGTATCTCCGCTGTCCCAATGAATACACCAAGTCCAGCCAATATTATTGATATCGCTGAAATAGCCATTGAAGCTCTTAAGCTTGAAAGGCTATCGGGTTCTTTGCTTACAATTTTCGGTGCAGATAATGTTAATATAGCTACTATTAAACCTCCTATTAACGATCCTATTACCATTACCCACCAATAGACTAGCATAAATCCAAGTATTCCACCTATCATCATTTTTTCTCTACCTAATCTATATTTATTTGTAGAGGAGTTAAACCTTTTTATTAATAGAGAGTAATAAAAACAAAGAAGTGAGAAATAATGATGGAAGAGGATAAAGAAGATCTGTGTAAAAAAATTAAACCTATAATTATTGTATCAGGTCCCCCTGGATCTGGAAAATCTACTTACGCAAAAAGGCTTGCAAATGATTTAAACCTAAGGTATTATACTAGCGGTCAGTCTTTTAGGGATTTAGCTAAAGAACTGAATTTAGATTTAATAGAATTAAATAAAATTGCTCAAAATAACCCTGAAATAGACTTGAAAATAGATAAAAAAACACTTGAAGAGGCAAAAAAAGGCTGCATTGTTATAGATTCTCATTTGGCGGCTTGGATATTAAAAGATATATCAACCATATCTATATATGTTAAGGCAGATATAAGAAACAGAATTGAGAGATTACAGCTAAGAGACAATAAAGACATAAATTATTCTATAGAGGAGGCTATATATAGAGAATATACTCATTATAGGAGATTTAAAGAATATTATGGAATAGACATAAAGGACCTTTCAATTTTTGACTTAATAATTGATACAACAAATTTAAGCATAGATGATACGTATGATATTATATTAAGAACAATTAAGAAAATGCTGAAACTTTAAAAAACATTAATATTTTTGTATTAGCCTACTCCTTGCCAAGGCAAATTTCTATACTGCTCACTCTTCTAGTTCTTTGTTGGTTTGTCTGTGGATCATTAACAGTTATTTCATGACTGCCAACATCAATGTTTTTAACCTTGACATTTTTTGCAAATCTGCTCCTAACAATTTCTACTGTATCAACAGCCTTAGTTATGTTCCTTCCTCTTGCTTTTACTACAACAGCGCTGACATTTTGTTCCATTAGCGTTGTCAAAACGGCTAACACATAGTTCATAACAGGCTTTTTACCAACTCTAACCTCGGGTGAACCTTCGCATACCATATTTTATCCCCAAACTTTTCTTGTGCTGTTTATTCTTAGAAATTGTTAGTAATATAAAAGCTTTTTGCTCGGATTGAACTGAAAATAACTTATTATATGCTTATTATATGCTTATAATTTTAGCTAACCTCTTTCCCACCCTAAAGGATGAGGCCTTATTGAATCGCCTCCTTTACGGACAGGGTATCCTCGCCTCGCGAAGAGGATTTCTTGTTTTTTAAAGTAACCTCGTTCTTCTTAAAGCGGAGGTTCCATCAAAACAACTGTTTTGTAATGCCCCATCTGGAAGAGGGGTTACAAAGGGTCTAGTCTCCACAGGCTTAAGTTCCTTATTCCCATGGGTATAACTAGCTCTTACAGCCAAAGGTCTATGCATACCTATTTTTTAGCAATTATAAAAACATTTTTGCATAACTGCTTGAGCATTAATTCCTAGTTCTTCTTTTTTATAATTATTATAATATTTGTTCCATGTTTTATTGAAGTCAACTTTCTTTTCATAAAAGAATTGTTGCCTTCTCTCATAGTTCAACTCGTTGAAGAGCTTTGATGAGATATTAGATAGCTTTCTGAGCTTCCTTTTCTGAAAATCATTTAAAAGAAGACGGACAATGTTTGTTCTCTTATTT
>Ga0167616_1000053_pt1 | contig 26189 bp, 14 predicted proteins | sample OSPB_Mat_host_9__FD_111801 | JGI IMG/M metagenome (GOLD analysis project Ga0167616, IMG submission 111801) | Extremophilic microbial mat communities from Yellowstone National Park, USA - OSPB_Mat_host_9_15 (v2) (version 2) | ecosystem: Environmental > Aquatic > Thermal springs > Hot (42-90C) >... | reverse complement strand
GAACCCCAACGGCTAACTTTTAATTCCTCATTTTAGGATACATTCACCAGCGATGGCTAGGTTCACAGGTGATAAGCTCTTTCAATTCCTCATTTTAGGATACGAAAGTCTAAGGTTCTTTAACCAAGAAATTCGTCAACCCGTCTTTCAATTCCTCATTTTAGGATACCCACCATTATCAAGAATAGTAGTATAGTTAGCGTAAACCTCTTTCAATTCATCATTTTAGGATACAGGTGGAAAAAATGGAGAAAAACCTAAACCAGGGTTTGAACTTTCAATTCATCATTTTAGGATACCCACCTCTAAAGTCGTATGATTGTTAATGAAGTCATACCAACTTTCAATTCCTCATTTTAGGATACCGGTCGAAAGAATGAGAGCGGAAGGGATAGAGCTTTGGTGTCCTTTCAATTCCTCATTTTAGGATACCAATATGTAAAAAGTGGAGCAAAACCGAACGAAACTAATGCTTTCAATTCCTCATTTTAGGATACCGCCTGGTAAATGGTTTTCTGCGTTTTGGGGTATTGTCCTTTCAATTCCTCATTTTAGGATACTACGCCGAGTTTCCAGTCATATACCAGTCCGAGTGGTTCTCTTTCAATTCCTCATTTTAGGATACCACACTCGGCTCGATCTCGGCGTATAATGTGCCCGCCGGCTTTCAATTCCTCATTTTAGGATACAGCCCCTCCGCTTCAAACACTACGTCACGGGAGAGGACGTCTTTCAATTCCTCATTTTAGGATACTTTGAGCTCCGCGCATCTGTCCACCCACTGGATCAAGCCTTTCAATTACTCATTTTAGGATACCGAATCATATCCGTGTATTGGACAGTCGCCTTCCTCTTTCAATTCCTCATTTTAGGATACTAACGCCCACCTCGAGGCGGGGGCGCAGCGCGAGTGTTGACTTTCAATTCCTCATTTTAGGATACCCCCGAAATCCGAAAAGGAACTTTTTAATGAACCTCTTTCAATTCCTCATTTTAGGATACAAGCCATTAGCCAGGCTGTTAAATGGTACTACGACCACTTCTTTCAATTCCTCATTTTAGGATACAAGTTTCTCTACATCACGAAGGACCCTTTTGTTAATAATACCTTTCAATTCCTCATTTTAGGATACTAGCGACCGAGAAATTGCAACAAGTTGTGTCGGATACTTTCAATTCCTCATTTTAGGATACGGGGCGTGATGAGTATGGTGGTTTTGTGTTGCAGTGTCTTTCAATTCCTCATTTTAGGATACCGGTTCAAGAGAACCACGATAGCCGAATTAGATGAATTAGTCTTTCAATTCCTCATTTTAGGATACTTGAGCTTCAAACTCCGTGTTGCTGGTCAGTGTCTGAATCTTTCAATTCCTCATTTTAGGATACGATAGCGGATATCGACCAAAACATGACGCAGGAACTTTCAATTCCTCATTTTAGGATACTGGGTTTTCTTCAAGAACTCTAGAACTCTCTCAGCTCTTTTAATTCCTCATTTTAGGATACATGTAGCGCTTGACGAAGTGCGCAATATAATAACCAGTGACTTTCAATTCCTCATTTTAGGATACAACACCAAACATATACCCGGTTAGCTTAGTAAAGTGTCACTTTCAATTCCTCATTTTAGGATACAGGATTCTAGCGACAAGCAAAGTATCGAAAATAGTAGCCACTTTCAATTCCTCATTTTAGGATACTCGAAGAGTGGACTGTGCTAGTCGGAGAAGTGCGATCACCTTTCAATTCCTCATTTTAGGATACGTCCTATGTGAGGCGGACACCGAATATATCGCGGAATGCTTTCAATTCCTCATTTTAGGATACTCGTATAACCCGTATTTCTTGACGAGCTGTTCATCGCGCTTTCAATTCCTCATTTTAGGATACAGACGTCTGGCTGGACGTCCAGTGTGTCCAGGATGCCTTTCAATTCCTCATTTTAGGATACTATAAACTTGGGTGGAGAAAGTGGAATCGTGGCGACTTTCAATTCCTCATTTTAGGATACGGGAAGCCATAAGTCAACTAAGACACGAAAACAACTTTCAATTCCTCATTTTAGGATACTCGCAACAGCAAAGACAGCTTCCTGAGTACGTGACTTTCAATTCCTCATTTTAGGATACCGGGTGAGCTGGGAGTCACAGTGGACGAGGTGCTCCTTTCAATTCCTCATTTTAGGATACAAGGGTAGAGAAATACAGCATTGGTTTACAAACAGTAGGAGCTTTCAATTCCTCATTTTAGGATACGCTTCACTGTTACAAGTGGAACAGAAATAACATTTACTTTCAATTCCTCATTTTAGGATACTGGAGCGAGGTTCTCAAAGTACTGGGTGTTGAACAATGCTTTCAATTCCTCATTTTAGGATACATATTGGTATGACTTACATGAAAGGAAGGTGTTCCACTTTCAATTCCTCATTTTAGGATACCCAGGCATTCGTGTTTGATGAAGCTATCAGCGATTTCTTTCAATTCCTCATTTTAGGATACAACCTCTATCGGGGCTGAGTCATCGGTTATCACGTCTTTCAATTCCTCATTTTAGGATACGGGGCACGCCACAACCTGTATGCTGTTTCCCTGTTTTTCTTTCAATTCCTCATTTTAGGATACCTGCCTGATTCGCCGAATGAAGGTAGCGGGGAGCACTTTCAATTCCTCATTTTAGGATACTTCACAGCATGTTGGACACAACTTACACGGGTGTTAACTTTCAATTCCTCATTTTAGGATACCGTCCTACAGACTCCGAGGTACGTTGAACAGGACAGCTTTCAATTCCTCATTTTAGGATACGATACTCAAAACAAAGATACACTGGGAGAAGCTTTCTTTCAATTCCTCATTTTAGGATACTAACACCTCAATACGCTCTGATAGGGTTCAGGATAGCCTTTCAATTCCTCATTTTAGGATACAGAAGATGAATAATGGTTAACTTCTATTTCTCAATCAGCTTTCAATTCCTCATTTTAGGATACCCTGCTTTACGAGTTTCTGGGAAAACGAAGAAACCCTTTCAATTCCTCATTTTAGGATACCAATATCCTTAGCCTTCCTAAGTAGTGTTAAAAGATAATATCTTTCAATTCCTCATTTTAGGATACTTACGAGGAGTCGGCGCCAAACAAGCAGGAACTTCTTTCAATTCCTCATTTTAGGATACAGGCGTGGACGCCGAGGACCTCGGCTGGGCGCTTAGCTTTCAATTCCTCATTTTAGGATACGTTGATGGCACAGAGTTCCCATCATACGCTTACAGACTTTCAATTCCTCATTTTAGGATACATGAATCTCAAGTTGAGGAAGAGCAACCCCAACGAGAAGCTTTCAATTCCTCATTTTAGGATACAAGCTATACCTTGTTTGCTGACCTTGTCCTACCCTTATCACTTTCAATTCCTCATTTTAGGATACGGCTCATTAACGCAGTGGGCTAAACAGCATGGGTTTTACTTTCAATTCCTCATTTTAGGATACCTTGTCCTACTTAACCCACAGGTAACGAGAGTGATCTTTCAATTCCTCATTTTAGGATACCCCTTCATGTAATCGTAGCGAAAAAGTAGAACTAGTCTTTCAATTCCTCATTTTAGGATACTTTTATTTGGCTCTTCCTACTAAGCACCACCACCAACTAGGCTTTCAATTCCTCATTTTAGGATACTATACTTCCTCAAGGAGCCACCTGGAGTGGTGCATTACTTTCAATTCCTCATTTTAGGATACTGGGAAATAATTGGAACCATCGAAGTGCTGTATGGTAACTTTCAATTCCTCATTTTAGGATACACTCTTACCAAGAGTGTTCCTGTACATGTCGTTAAGAACTTTCAATTCCTCATTTTAGGATACATGGGATGCCAAAGCGTTGAGCGAACTGTACAAAGTCGTCTTTCAATTCCTCATTTTAGGATACATTATGAAATTCTTAATGAGTATGTAATCAAAAGGTCTTTCAATTCCTCATTTTAGGATACTGTCCTGATTCATTGAGTTGACTCGTTATTTCTTGCTCTAACTTTCAATTCCTCATTTTAGGATACTAAAGTGCCTAAAACCACAGGAGGGTTTTTGTGAATGTATCTTTCAATTCCTCATTTTAGGATACGAGTCAGGTCATGTTATACTGAAATGCCGAAGTCATACTTTCAATTCCTCATTTTAGGATACCATCTGTTTGGCGGTCTTGAGGAGCAGGGGTGTAATCACCTTTCAATTCCTCATTTTAGGATACAAGTAAAAAACTTTGTGTCAAACAAAGGAGACACTCTTTCAATTCCTCATTTTAGGATACCATGCTGAAGAGTAAAGGAGAGTTGCTCTCGAATATATCCCTTTCAATTCCTCATTTTAGGATACGCAAATTAGGGAAAGAGGTGGTGTTCCATACTTTAGCTTTCAATTCCTCATTTTAGGATACTGAAGACCAAGAAGCTATGGCTAAGCTTTCTAGGCTTCTTTCCTTTCAATTCCTCATTTTAGGATACGCGCTTAAAGTCGTGGAGAAGTATGGCGGCGAGGGGGCTCTTTCAATTCCTCATTTTAGGATACATCTCCCAGTACGATGATGCCGACAAGATCATGTCTTTCAATTCCTCATTTTAGGATACAGCTCTGTGCCCGCGGGCCACTCCACGTCCTCTCCCGCTTTCAATTCCTCATTTTAGGATACGGGTTGAAACGTATGGTTTCAGTCTACAAGCAACCGGTGACTTTCAATTCCTCATTTTAGGATACTGGGTCACGGATCGATTGATCGTAGCCCAGCTGCCGCCGAATGCTTTCAATTCCTCATTTTAGGATACCGACGGGCGCCATCGGCGGAGCGTTCTCCTCAAATGAACTGCTTTCAATTCCTCATTTTAGGATACACTCTCAAGTGTAACTATTGCGGTTCAATATTCGAGTTCTTTCAATTCCTCATTTTAGGATACCTGAGAGTAGCTGCGTCTGTAGCTGGGGTACATCTTTCAATTCCTCATTTTAGGATACTAGACTAATCGCTTAGCAGTAAAAGAATAATGCCCCCTACTTTCAATTCCTCATTTTAGGATACTCAGCGCGCCCCAGCTCACTCCCATTTTTTCATACCCTATCTTTCAATTCCTCATTTTAGGATACAGGGCTCAGCCCTCAAACTCGTTATACTATACGCTAATGGGTACTTTCAATTCCTCATTTTAGGATACAGGACTACCATGGCTACGAAGTCTATAAAATCATACACTTCTTTCAATTCCTCATTTTAGGATACCAGTCCATTTTTCCGCTCTTCATCAAAAGGCAGAAAACCTCTTTCAATTCCTCATTTTAGGATACGTCATCCATCTAGGACTAGAGCTAAAAATCATAAATGTCTCTTTCAATTCCTCATTTTAGGATACGTGGAAGCTTAAACCTACCCCCAAATAGGCTACCCCCGAATCTTTCAATTCCTCATTTTAGGATACTAACTATGGCCCGTAAGTCTGACGAAGCCATTGCCTACGACTTTCAATTCCTCATTTTAGGATACGTAAGTTCGGAAAAGCGGTTTTGTGTAATTGCACTTGTACTTTCAATTCCTCATTTTAGGATACCCTCCAGAGCAAACTCAAAGGGAAGGAGGTGACTATACCCTTTCAATTCCTCATTTTAGGATACCAGTTCGCCCCCTTAGTTTCGGGTTGAGTGGGTAAAGACACTCTTTCAATTCCTCATTTTAGGATACATGCGCCTTAAACCCGAGTACGCTAAAGTGATTAAGCATACTTTCAATTCCTCATTTTAGGATACTTGAGCCTAGTGGGTTGCCTGAGTGGTTTATTAAGAGCGTCTTTCAATTCCTCATTTTAGGATACTCGGGAATGCGGGTCAGGAGCTTGCTATTCAAGTAATTGACTTTCAATTCCTCATTTTAGGATACGTATGCCAAGTTGTTACCACAGCACTCATTAGCGTTCACCTTTCAATTCCTCATTTTAGGATACTTAAAACCTATGCGTCTATACTGAGGCGTGCTATTCTATCTTTCAATTCCTCATTTTAGGATACAGAGTCAAGAAACTTGAACCAGTGTTCGAGTACCTTTCAATTCCTCATTTTAGGATACCTACCCGCAGGGTGTCTACCGAGTCAGCCTGGGATACACTGGCTTTCAATTCCTCATTTTAGGATACCTGAGGAACGTGAAAAAGCAGAGTGGATAAAGAAACACCTTTCAATTCCTCATTTTAGGATACAAGATACTACTTAGGCGATGACCCAAACCGCATACACATCTTTCAATTCCTCATTTTAGGATACGATGGAACCCATCCCCATAATGCGAACCAATTTCCATCTTTCAATTCCTCATTTTAGGATACATGGCAACTACCTTTTAGCGTGTCGAACATGTGGTATACCTTTCAATTCCTCATTTTAGGATACCAAGTCGAATGCGAAACCACAACCCTTGCATTTAACTTTCAATTCCTCATTTTAGGATACCACGAGGAGGTGACACCTATTGTGGGGTGTAAAAAGGCTTTCAATTCCTCATTTTAGGATACGGTGGTTGAAATGGAAACCCAAACTAATTTGGGTCTTTCAATTCCTCATTTTAGGATACCCATGTTCGGGCGTGGACTCTAATATAGTTGAAATCTTTCAATTCCTCATTTTAGGATACCGTTGAGGCTTAGAACTTTCTCGCTTTCGCGTAACTTTCTTTCAATTCCTCATTTTAGGATACCTCAGGAGGGTGATTGAAAGTGAAGTGGATATTTGACTTTCAATTCCTCATTTTAGGATACTGGTTCAGCCGAAGAGTTTCTTGATATGTGGATGTATGTTTTACTTTCAATTCCTCATTTTAGGATACCCTTCTCCTTCCGCTCACCCTTCACAGGCGAGTTGCCTTTCAATTCCTCATTTTAGGATACCAACACTACCCGAATAATCACTCAAACTAATCGCATCACTTTCAATTCCTCATTTTAGGATACAAAATAAATGAGTATGGCTTTAATGTCTAATTTCAGTTCTTTCAATTCCTCATTTTAGGATACCTATCACAGGTTACAAGTGGTTCACCAACAGGTACAAGTCTTTCAATTCCTCATTTTAGGATACCATACGCGTGATGGGTGATATTCTTGATATCAATAGTTATCTTTCAATTCCTCATTTTAGGATACACCTCTTTTATATAGCATTTAACACAATGCCATTCTCTTTCAATTCCTCATTTTAGGATACATAGGTTTCGCTCTGATTGTTCTAGGTGCTGGTTTCGATCTTTCAATTCCTCATTTTAGGATACTAGACCTAAGACACCTAACAATGCCAACAATATTATCTCTACTTTCAATTCCTCATTTTAGGATACGTGCAGGGCGTATCAACACTATCATTAGCGGTGAGTGTCTCTTTCAATTCCTCATTTTAGGATACATATGTATGTCATCCCTCTGGGTCCAGAAATGAGGATAGCTTTCAATTCCTCATTTTAGGATACATGAGCCTTTCCCATGAAACACATGTGTGTGGAATTGGTCTTTCAATTCCTCATTTTAGGATACCAAACATTTTATAGCGTTTAAGAGCTGAGTCATACAGCTCCTTTCAATTCCTCATTTTAGGATACCTGTAAAACCTCCTCAGGATGCGATTGTCAACCCCAGTCTTTCAATTTCTCATTTTAGGATACACGAGTACCTCTTGGGAATGGTGAAGGTCGGCTTCTTTCAATTCCTCATTTTAGGATACCTGCGGACACGAAGTAGCCCGGGAACTCCCCGTTCAGCACCTTTCAATTCCTCATTTTAGGATACGTGTAGTTTTTTCTGGGTTTAGTGTGGAGAAAGTCAGCTTTCAATTCCTCATTTTAGGATACCTACTGTATCATCAACGACCACAGCAACATAGGGTCTTTCAATTCCTCATTTTAGGATACCGTCTGGATTTTTGTATAGTTGTTGCGAAAACCACCTACTTTCAATTCCTCATTTTAGGATACTACCTTTATATTCCCCGTGAAAGTCTAGTGTTCTTTAACCACTTTCAATTCCTCATTTTAGGATACGAATACGCCTTTTCAATACAAACATTAACGTCAAATTCCTTTCAATTCCTCATTTTAGGATACGAAAAATACGAGCGCGAAAAGAACAAGGCTATTCACTTTCAATTCCTCATTTTAGGATACACTCACAGCTTCAACTACACCTTCAACAACTTCCTTCTTTCAATTCCTCATTTTAGGATACGTGTCAACATCCAACACGTCTTTAGGATCCCTAACAACTTTCAATTCCTCATTTTAGGATACCGCCCCAAACATGCGACTGTCCATGCCATTCAAGTCTTTCAATTCCTCATTTTAGGATACCAGCCTTTTCGTTTTTCTGAAGCGGGGAGTTATACTTTCAATTCCTCATTTTAGGATACGTACCATATTAATCGGTTATCTGTGAACCGCGTTATTGATCTTTCAATTCCTCATTTTAGGATACATTATCGACCAGAACGAGGACGCCGACAAGATCATGTCTTTCAATTCCTCATTTTAGGATACCGGGTGTGGAAGAGATGAAAAAATCGTATGTGGTTCCTTTCAATTCCTCATTTTAGGATACTAAGTACACGTATATATCTCCACCCCCAACGTGGTACTTTCAATTCCTCATTTTAGGATACGATAAACTACGGGAATACGAGCAAACAATCTACGATATTATCTTTCAATTCCTCATTTTAGGATACCGGTGCTAGGGTATTGGCTAAGCAAATATCTACCAACACAGCTTTCAATTCCTCATTTTAGGATACACACTAGTTTACCTTGCCTCGGTATGAGTTTTATGTATGGCTTTCAATTCCTCATTTTAGGATACACTAACGACGGCTCACAGAAGGAGAGTGTCATCCTCCTCACTTTCAATTCCTCATTTTAGGATACATGTTCTGTTCAAGTACAGCTATGAACTGCTGTTGGATTTCTTTCAATTCCTCATTTTAGGATACAGGTTACGTGCATCTGGGATATTTAATGATGTTACTTTCTTTCAATTCCTCATTTTAGGATACGATGAAGCAAGCAAAAGACGACAAAGAGAGAAGTGTAATCTTTCAATTCCTCATTTTAGGATACGGGAGGTAGAGGTTATGGATGAAGTACCGGATGACATTAGCTTTCAATTCCTCATTTTAGGATACAAAGAAGGTGAAAATGTTTTAACTTTAGATACAGAGAGACTTTCAATTCCTCATTTTAGGATACCGGCAACAATGAACCCTAGTACCTACGGAGGTGTGTTCTTTCAATTCCTCATTTTAGGATACGACAACCCCTTCAGCAGGCTAATAGATGACGTGTATGCTACTTTCAATTCCTCATTTTAGGATACCCTGAATCTGTTAGCATGTCTCTAGCAAATTTAGCTTTCAATTCCTCATTTTAGGATACAGGAAAGTGGTCAAAATATTCCTTGCTAACTACTCTTTCAATTCCTCATTTTAGGATACCAACTCAAAGTCCGTCAAGACATACAAAGGTATGGTCAACTTTCAATTCCTCATTTTAGGATACCTGGATAATTTTTTGAGGTACATAGTTCTGACTCATATCCTTTCAATTCCTCATTTTAGGATACGGGATGTTGCTCCTTATGTTGCCGGGGTTAAGAGTACTTTCAATTCCTCATTTTAGGATACCCGTAGCTCTTTTAAAGTGCCACAATTGCTTTTTCACTTTCTTTCAATTCCTCATTTTAGGATACTAAGAAGGTTCCCACATCGGTCTCCACTTCGGAAGCACCCTTTCAATTCCTCATTTTAGGATACAAAGTGTGCCCCAGACCCTAGATTTTTTGGGTATAATTGACTTTCAATTCCTCATTTTAGGATACACGTGAACACGGTGGAACACTATTACCGTGAACACGCTTTCAATTCCTCATTTTAGGATACGCTCCCCGAGGGCTTGGGTTAAACCCAAGCTGGTGTCTTTCAATTCCTCATTTTAGGATACCAAAGACACTTGTTTCAACTCTCCATCCATTATTACGTCTTTCAATTCCTCATTTTAGGATACTAGGTGTCGCAACAGCAAAGACAACTTCCTGAGTACGTGACTTTCAATTCCTCATTTTAGGATACCTGACTGTGCTCCAGCCAGGTGCTAGGACGACTGTACTGCTTTCAATTCCTCATTTTAGGATACCGCGCATGCCCACTTTGGCGAAGTGGGGGGAAGATAACTTTCAATTCCTCATTTTGGATACGCACCTACGCCATAGCTATGGCTTTCATCCCAGTTATAGCTTTCAATTCCTCATTTTAGGATACAAGCTGATAGCTACGACGATAACCATATTTATAGTTCTTTCAATTCCTCATTTTAGGATACTTCGTCGGAAGTAAGTATCCTCAGCTCCTCGGGTGTACTTTCAATTCCTCATTTTAGGATACCGGTAGGGTTGAACAAGCAACTATAAGCTTACTGGCTTCAACCTTTCAATTCCTCATTTTAGGATACCATACGAAATATGACAGCACTTTACAGAAAAATACTTAGCTTTCAATTCCTCATTTTAGGATACTGGTGATGTAGACTGTACTGGTGTTTGTTTCTTGTTGAAAACTTTCAATTCCTCATTTTAGGATACTAGACTAATATGTTCGCCTTCAACACTAAGGAAATTAGCTTTCAATTCCTCATTTTAGGATACGATATTAGTAGAGAAACCCAAATCAAAAGCCAAGACCACTTTCAATTCCTCATTTTAGGATACAGGTTTTCAAGGCTCTCCAGATAATCCTTGAGCAGGTACTCTTTCAATTCCTCATTTTAGGATACGGGTTTGTTTATAACCCTAATGCGGAAATAGTAAAGACTTTCAATTCCTCATTTTAGGATACCACCTAAACAAGCTATTTCCATCACCACGTAACCATTTAACTTTCAATTCCTCATTTTAGGATACTTGGTAACAGGTTCAAACTACGAAGTCTACCAATTAATCTTTCAATTCCTCATTTTAGGATACTAGTAACCCTTTGATAACACATATAACGGTAACAGCTGACAACTTTCAATTCCTCATTTTAGGATACCTTTGTTCGTGGAGTTGAGGGTGTTTTTGGAGATGTAGCTTTCAATTCCTCATTTTAGGATACAATAACTAAGAGCAAAACACATTTAACAGTAAAAACCTTTCAATTCCTCATTTTAGGATACCTCCTATCGTCGAGTGCTTCATCGAATCGAACAAGCATCTTTCAATTCCTCATTTTAGGATACTGCTCTCCCGAGATATGGAGCTGGGCTTGGAGGATAACTTCTTTCAATTCCTCATTTTAGGATACGATTTCGAGGTCTATATTATACGCATGAACGGTCAGGAAGCTTTCAATTCCTCATTTTAGGATACTCAGGTACGACAGAAGGTAATAATGGTTCTCAATCATCTAGCTTTCAATTCCTCATTTTAGGATACTACTCGACATGGATACAGATATGCTAAGTGAACTAGCTTTCAATTCCTCATTTTAGGATACGTGCATGGGGCCACGGAGGTGAAGGGCTGGGTGGAGCTCTTTCAATTCCTCATTTTAGGATACTTAATATACGTGTATGCGTCGTCGGCTTCCCGATAAACGTCTTTCAATTCCTCATTTTAGGATACGTGGTGCACGCCGCGAAGAGGGTGGCTAACACCACGGAACTTTCAATTCCTCATTTTAGGATACTGTACACGTACAGGCTCCCAGCACCCAGCGGTGTGAACTTTCAATTCCTCATTTTAGGATACAGGAGTACGTGGAGGAGAACCCCCAGGCTCACGTGTTCTACACTTTCAATTCCTCATTTTAGGATACATGATAGTGTCTGTCGTTAGGTCGTTGATTGGAAGCTTTCAATTCCTCATTTTAGGATACGGGCATAAAGACACTTACAACCAACGTGGGATGTGAAGCTGACTTTCAATTCCTCATTTTAGGATACCAGTAAGAAGGCAATTGATGTTACAACGCTTAAAGAAGTCTTTCAATTCCTCATTTTAGGATACACTAAGGAAGAGGAGCTAAGGCTAGAGACGACTATTTTGACTTTCAATTCCTCATTTTAGGATACCATAAGGCATAAACACACTTTAAGCGGGTATCAGGTCGTCTTTCAATTCCTCATTTTAGGATACATAACATTTAAGAAAGTGAACTATCAGTCAATCACGTTCAACTTTCAATTCCTCATTTTAGGATACCTGATGGGCGCTGGCGCCTACCTCATACTCTGGAGCCACAGCTTTCAATTCCTCATTTTAGGATACGTATCTATGGGATTTTCGCTCAGCGTAAACCACATATATCTTTCAATTCCTCATTTTAGGATACCGTACGCGGCTAGGGTTCCAGGTTTGATGCCCTCGTCACGTCTTTCAATTCCTCATTTTAGGATACTCTTTGCTTATCGAAGCCTTAGAGTAGGGTTTACTTCTTTCAATTCCTCATTTTAGGATACTTACGGTACGCTAAGCGTAGACATCTAACTAAAAGAATTCTTTCAATTCCTCATTTTAGGATACCTAAGCGTACCTACCTAAGAGGTGTAAAAACCATGAACATCTTTCAATTCCTCATTTTAGGATACTGCCTAAGGGTAAGCATCCACCGTGCATTCTATACCTTTTCTTTCAATTCCTCATTTTAGGATACCTGTTTTACTTGTTGAACAGCTATTGGGACAGTTAAGTGTCTTTCAATTCCTCATTTTAGGATACTGTTTGGTAGGCCTGTTTATGTGCGAGTGCGATACAGCTTTCAATTCCTCATTTTAGGATACCGGATTCTTTGTCGAGGCTGTGAAATACAAGTCTTTAGACTTTCAATTCCTCATTTTAGGATACGCAACCGCTAAAATACGCACAAACTCTTCACTATTATTCTCTTTCAATTCCTCATTTTAGGATACGTGAAGAAGGCGGTGGAGTGGTACACTTCGCGGTTCGATCTTTCAATTCCTCATTTTAGGATACAGGTGTACCCATACTGCGTGGGGTGTGGGGCGTACCCCACTTTCAATTCCTCATTTTAGGATACCGACCAAAGCGAAGTAGTTAAGCAGCGGCTCCTTGACTTTCAATTCCTCATTTTAGGATACTTAGCGGTAGCGGTCCGCCCGAAACTCGGCGCCCCAACTGCTTTCAATTCCTCATTTTAGGATACTGGTGCACGTGTAATCGCCAAGTAGCCACAACCCCAATTACTTTCAATTCCTCATTTTAGGATACCTAGGTATATACGCTCTATATCGTTTTATAGTTGGTGACTTTCAATTCCTCATTTTAGGATACCATTTTCAATCTGAGGAAGCTGAGGGAGAGGAAATTCCTCTTTCAATTCCTCATTTTAGGATACGTACGTCCGAAGTCGTACGTAAATGCGACATGGACGCTTTCAATTCCTCATTTTAGGATACTTGGAGGACCACGGAGCGCACGTCGACATACTGATCACTTTCAATTCCTCATTTTAGGATACTGTCTACACGGGAGCAGGATGAGGGCTACCAGGCGAGCTTTCAATTCCTCATTTTAGGATACCGACGAGGAGGAGCTTCGGGCAGCATTTTATAATTTGGTCTTTCAATTCCTCATTTTAGGATACCGCTTTGTCGGTGCAACTCATAGCTAACGAGAACGCTACTTTCAATTCCTCATTTTAGGATACTCGAGTCGGTTGTCGCGGAGGATACCAGGGTGAAGCTCGTCTTTCAATTCCTCATTTTAGGATACGAAAGCCGAAGGAATTGAACTTTGGCGACCGAGTGTTTCCTTTCAATTCCTCATTTTAGGATACGAAGAACCCCCCAAGTGCCAAGAACACTAAACTAACAATTCTTTCAATTCCTCATTTTAGGATACGGGTGAAGGTCTCCCATGCGCCGTAGGTTGTATAAACCTCTTTCAATTCCTCATTTTAGGATACATATACGTGTTCTCTTTATTTGGCGCCCCAGTATATATACTTTCAATTCCTCATTTTAGGATACAGGAAATAATTATCTCATCCATTGTACGCCAATAAGCATCTTTCAATTCCTCATTTTAGGATACTTAACACGGATGGCGTCTACTTCATCAACGATTGTAGACCCTTTCAATTCCTCATTTTAGGATACTTAAACTCGGGTATAGAAAAGCTTTAGAGTTAAAGCGGGCGATAACTTTCAATTCCTCATTTTAGGATACTCGGACCAGGTGGGTTGACACTACCAGACGTTTTTTCTTTCAATTCCTCATTTTAGGATACAATTATCTCTAAGATATCCTCAGGTATATCTAATCCTCTTTCAATTCCTCATTTTAGGATACTTCAGGATACATGAGCTTGTTGAGTGTCCAGTGTGCAAACCTTTCAATTCCTCATTTTAGGATACCAGAAACGACTTCGAGAAGGTGAACCAAATTGAAATAGACTTTCAATTCCTCATTTTAGGATACTGGACTACTTAGGAGGGTTATGCCTAAGGGTTTGGCGTTCTTTCAATTCCTCATTTTAGGATACCTGTCGAGAGCGGGTGGAGAGCGTTTCAACTAAGGCTTTCAATTCCTCATTTTAGGATACCTCGGATAATATACGACCCCCTTTGATTCATCCGAACGGGTCTTTCAATTCCTCATTTTAGGATACCCAGGCTAACGCTGCCGTCATTGTCCCCCCCGACCTCACATTTCAATTCCTCATTTTAGGATACCCAGAGCAAAACCTTTTGGGTAGTAACACCGGCGGGGCTTCTTTCAATTCCTCATTTTAGGATACCGAGGACTATGGACTAAGAAATGAGCTTGCGGATGAACTTTTCAATTCCTCATTTTAGGATACCAAAAGGAGGGTTGAGGCTAATCGACCCCGTCACGCCGTTTTCAATTCCTCATTTTAGGATACCCGTCATGAAAACAACGTTAGTCGAAAAAACACGCACTTTCAATTCCTCATTTTAGGATACCCGCTATTTACAGTGGCGGTAAATTGAAGTTCATAGTCTTCTTTCAATTCCTCATTTTAGGATACCTCGACCAAACCATGACCGACCAAAACGGCTTTTCGGGTAGCTTTCAATTCCTCATTTTAGGATACCGCTGAAGAGGATTAAGGATAGGGAGAGCAGGATAATCCTTTCAATTCCTCATTTTAGGATACCCCGTAGCCCTGTGTTTTCCAGGCCTTGTAGAGTTGCTCCGTTTCAATTCCTCATTTTAGGATACCGGGGTACCGTGTTGGGTACAATAGGGCGGTTAAACGCTTTTTCAATTCCTCATTTTAGGATACCTGCAGGGTGTAGGCGGAAACCAAACAGTCAGATATACGTTTTCAATTCCTCATTTTAGGATACCAGGCGGGTGCAGGGGAAGTGGGCGGAGCCCCTCTACTCTTTTCAATTCCTCATTTTAGGATACCAGCTGACAGTCAAGCACATACGCACACCTCGAACAGTTTCAATTCCTCATTTTAGGATACCCTACAATTCTTAAAAAAGACTAAGACTGAGTTTATCATGTTTCAATTCCTCATTTTAGGATACCCGAAACACTAGACGTAATACCGCTAGGTAGTGAAAGAGTTTCAATTCCTCATTTTAGGATACCTTATAGAAATGGGCTTCACAAAACTTTTGGCTCACATAGGTTTCAATTCCTCATTTTAGGATACCTTTAGCCATGACACATAAACACGACCCCTATATTTATTATTTTCAATTCCTCATTTTAGGATACGAAAGAGGTAACCCCCGCATCAGCTTTTTCCCAAGCCGTTTTCAATTCCTCATTTTAGGATACCGAAGCTCTGTTTGAGGTTAGCGTTCACCTGACCCACCTTTTTCAATTCCTCATTTTAGGATACCCGATACGGGTTCTTTTGAGGTCGACGATTATATAGCGAAAATTTCAATTCCTCATTTTAGGATACCGGGGCCTCGCGTCCCACCCGTCTTGGTGGGCTGTCTCTAATTTCAATTCCTCATTTTAGGATACCCGATTCTGCTTAGCAGTGATGAGCAATTCCAACTATTCATTTTCAATTCCTCATTTTAGGATACCCCCACATGTGTAACACTGTGTGTAGGGGTAAACATTGTTTCAATTCCTCATTTTAGGATACCCTGTTACTGCGACCCTTCCAGCACAGACGCTCACATCCCTTTCAATTCCTCATTTTAGGATACCAGGACGAAAGAGGAGCACATAATCGGAAGGATTGAACTCACTTTCAATTCCTCATTTTAGGATACCAAGGTTACCATCAACGACTAGGTCTCCAAAACCAGTTTCAATTCCTCATTTTAGGATACCGTATTACCAGTGGGGTAGCGGTGAAGCGAAAAAAGTTGAGTTTCAATTCCTCATTTTAGGATACCTAACGGCTACGAGTACACCCTGAACAGCTTCTACGGTTTCAATTCCTCATTTTAGGATACCTACCTGTTAGGTGGGTAGGTAGGTGGTTGAGACATGAGTGTGTTTCAATTCCTCATTTTAGGATACCTTCAGGTGAAGAAGGATTACATAAACCCGAAAGTTTCAATTCCTCATTTTAGGATACCAATTTGTTGGTCGTCCTCTTCAATTCCTGACCATCATTTTCAATTCCTCATTTTAGGATACCGTAACCCGTTTACTAAGCTGATAGGTGATGGTGAGGCTATTTCAATTCCTCATTTTAGGATACCAAGTACTCGAGGCTAGCGTCGAGGATGTGAAAGACATCCTTTTCAATTCCTCATTTTAGGATACCGCCGAACAGCGCCTTCCTGATAGGCGCGTACAGCGTTTCAATTCCTCATTTTAGGATACCGTTTTCCACGATACTCAGGGGGATTCAGTGTGTAACGATTTCAATTCCTCATTTTAGGATACCAAAACCGAAGAAGCCGAACAGATGAGTGAGTTTATTCATGTCATTTCAATTCCTCATTTTAGGATACCAGGAAGGCTATTCTAGCAGGGTTCCCGGTTAGAACACTTTTTCAATTCCTCATTTTAGGATACCCGTTAGATGACAGAAGACAGCTGACCTTGAAGGAAGCTGGTTTCAATTCCTCATTTTAGGATACCCCGATACGAACTGTTAAGGTCAAAGATAAAGGAGTACCTCTTTCAATTCCTCATTTTAGGATACCCTACCTGGAGAGCTGTGAGGAGAGCTACAACTACATCATCTTTCAATTCCTCATTTTAGGATACCAATAACGTTAGACCATGTTGCAACACAAGGACACCTCTTTCAATTCCTCATTTTAGGATACCTTTGAGTGTTCCGAAAACTTGAAAAGGGAAGGGGCTTTCAATTCCTCATTTTAGGATACCGTAGGGTAGAACGCACACTTACCCTGTTGAAGTGGTATACTTTCAATTCCTCATTTTAGGATACCGAGAACCAGAGGCAGCCCCAGGAGAAGCAGCTCTCACCCATTTTCAATTCCTCATTTTAGGATACCCGGATGGGGGAGCATCTCAGAATACAACACGGGTATTTCAATTCCTCATTTTAGGATACCTCAAACACGAATGTCTGGGTCAGAAGCTATACAAACATTTCAATTCCTCATTTTAGGATACCGTGTTAATTGTGTGGTTGTAGAACCTTAGGTTTTCGCGGATTTCAATTCCTCATTTTAGGATACCCATACTCGAAGACTACAGAATAAACTCAAAGTCCGTCAATTTCAATTCCTCATTTTAGGATACCCGTTACCCCTGAGCAAGTCTACGATTACAGTTTGAAGTTTCAATTCCTCATTTTAGGATACCAGCTTGAAAAAATAAGGAAGGAGCTTGAAAATGATAATAGTTTCAATTCCTCATTTTAGGATACCACTTTTATAGCAGACATACGAAACATGACAATACTTTACTTTCAATTCCTCATTTTAGGATACCTTGAGTTTGATGCCTAGGGAGCCATACCTTATAAGGTATCTTCTTTCAATTCCTCATTTTAGGATACCAAACTCGACGAAATGAGGCTGTGTGAGTTAGATACCGCCTTTCAATTCCTCATTTTAGGATACCCCAACGGGGTCAAGTGGTACAACTTTCTCACTTGTTTTCAATTCCTCATTTTAGGATACCCTCAGCCACCTCCTTGAAGTGCCCCCCGAACCTGATTTCAATTCCTCATTTTAGGATACCCAGTTGTGGGATCCTCAAGGTACACGTCGTAGGTAACAGTTTTCAATTCCTCATTTTAGGATACCCTGCTCCATAATCTATGAGAAGGAAGATAATGCTCCATTTTCAATTCCTCATTTTAGGATACCAGGGTCAGGAAGGGAAGGGTGGGCAGGGCGAAGAAGATTTTCAATTCCTCATTTTAGGATACCTTCGACGTAACCACCGATAAGGTGTTCTACAGCGTTTTCAATTCCTCATTTTAGGATACCACGAACTTTCTGGGGGGTTTGGTAAATGAGGTTAACTTTCAATTCCTCATTTTAGGATACCTTTTTGGGTATAATTGATGAGAAACTGATTGAAATAATCGCTTTCAATTCCTCATTTTAGGATACCGTTGCAGAAACCTGGGTTATGAAAAAGTGGCGGGTATAACCTTTCAATTCCTCATTTTAGGATACCTTATCTTCGTGGTGGCATCCATACTTTTATACACTTTCAATTCCTCATTTTAGGATACCGCGTTAAACACAGTGAAACTTTAAGTGGTCACCAATTCGTCTTTCAATTCCTCATTTTAGGATACCTCACAAAACCCCCCACATCACTTGTTAGAGTGGTGTAACTTTCAATTCCTCATTTTAGGATACCTGTGTGTGCAGGCGTAATAAGGTTCCACGGCGACGTACTTTCAATTCCTCATTTTAGGATACCAAGATAGGTGATTGAGGAAGGGTGGGTGAGTGAGTATGCTTTCAATTCCTCATTTTAGGATACCTTGAGGTGACACATTTAGTTTGTGGACAAAGAGATACGTTTCAATTCCTCATTTTAGGATACCCTGAACGAATGGATTTGTAGCTGTGGGTGTAGTCTTTCAATTCCTCATTTTAGGATACCTCAAAACCAGCACCTAAGACCACTAGAGCAAAACCTTTCAATTCCTCATTTTAGGATACCGGGCTACGTATGTTGCGGGCGCGGTTGGCACCAAAATCGTTTTCAATTCCTCATTTTAGGATACCTGTACTTCCAACTCACAGTGTCCCACTGGATACACCTGTTTCAATTCCTCATTTTAGGATACCAATACCTGGAGGCGGAGGACGTCTTCATAGTGAAGGAGAGTTTCAATTCCTCATTTTAGGATACCATGCTTAAGAAAGGACAGATACCCGTAGAACAGCTAGCACTTTCAATTCCTCATTTTAGGATACCGTGTGGTGGTTCCTGATGGTCACATTCACAGTCATAGACCCTTTCAATTCCTCATTTTAGGATACCATCAATGAACGGTGGGTACCTTTTCGCTATATAATCTTTCAATTCCTCATTTTAGGATACCGCGACGTTATGGATCCCCATGGGAACTTCGCGATAACTATATAATCTTTCAATTCCTCATTTTAGGATACCCAAACCGTATTTCGAGGCTAATAGCTCTATGTCCCTGTACCTTTCAATTCCTCATTTTAGGATACCCCAAAGACAACTAACCCACAATTGATTGAAATTAATTTCTTTCAATTCCTCATTTTAGGATACCCAGGTATCTAATAATGCGTAAAGTCCACGAAAAACAAAGCTTTCAATTCCTCATTTTAGGATACCTAGAAACTAAGGGGGGTATGAGAGATTCAAGTGGGTTTTACTTTCAATTCCTCATTTTAGGATACCATAATCGAGCGGTTAAGCGGTTTAAAAGGAATAAACTCTTTCAATTCCTCATTTTAGGATACCAAAAGAACTTTAGCTTGCATCATAAACATGGGTTTCATCTCTTTCAATTCCTCATTTTAGGATACCGGGAAGAAAAATAGCCCCGCGACGCTTAGCATAATAAAACTTTCAATTCCTCATTTTAGGATACCCCGCCCTAATAACTGGGTTCGCCGCTAACATTATCGCTTTCAATTCCTCATTTTAGGATACCGGGAAAGCGCAGCGCAGAAGCTACACGACATCATTGCTTTCAATTCCTCATTTTAGGATACACCCTTCTCCCCTGGTTTGCGGTACCATAATTTTCCTTTCAATTCCTCATTTTAGGATACAATTAGTGGGATGGCGGGCGAGGTGATATACCTATCTTTCAATTCCTCATTTTAGGATACAGGTAGATTGAGATGAGTAGTCCAATTAGGTGGGTATACGCTTTCAATTCCTCATTTTAGGATACCGTACCAGTCGAGACCATGACCGCTAAAACGGGTTATTGATCTTTCAATTCCTCATTTTAGGATACAAGGTTGTTTGCGGTCATATTGACCAACAACACTATTGTTCTTTCAATTCCTCATTTTAGGATACTTTAGAATCCATGTCAGAGTAATGATGTCTTCACTTACTTTCAATTCCTCATTTTAGGATACTATAATTATACCCGAAAAAGGTGATTGAGACATGAGTCAAGACTTTCAATTCCTCATTTTAGGATACCCACCGGTTTAGCATGGGGAAGGAGCCAAGCATACGCACTTTCAATTCCTCATTTTAGGATACTGGGCAAAAACATATTTGTCTGGGCACTCGACCCTATAGTCTTTCAATTCCTCATTTTAGGATACCTAGGGCTCGGCGCAGGTGGAGGAGTATAGGGCTGTGTTCTTTCAATTCCTCATTTTAGGATACAAGAAGTACGCTGGACTCGTAGCCTGGAAAAAGGGTAAGCTTTCAATTCCTCATTTTAGGATACCGTTACCGTTCACTAAAGGCTGGATGCCAAAGTAAGTGTCTTTCAATTCCTCATTTTAGGATACGAGTACCTACACTACGACGAATTACCACTGAACGTCTTTCAATTCCTCATTTTAGGATACTTTGTTCCACCGTCAGTTCCATGCTTGGACCGTGGGAGGCTTTCAATTCCTCATTTTAGGATACAAAACCTTGGTTAAGGAACACCCCGAAATGTTCTTTTCTTTCAATTCCTCATTTTAGGATACGGGTAAGGCTAAGTGTACCTACCTAAGAGGTGAAAAGAAATCTTTCAATTCCTCATTTTAGGATACGAGTACGTGATTGAGCTAGCGTCGAGCACCAACAACATCTTTCAATTCCTCATTTTAGGATACGGGGTTCATACCACAGTTGCAGCCAACGATAGTTTCAACTTTCAATTCCTCATTTTAGGATACTGGTCTTGGTAGGAAGAGCCAATTAAAAGAGCTCTTGCTGAGCATCTTTCAATTCCTCATTTTAGGATACCGTCTGGAATACAGGTCACTGGGGAAAGCGTAGGGGCCACCAACTTTCAATTCCTCATTTTAGGATACGAGCCTGTGGGTTTCATAGTCAAAATGGCTCGTATACTTTCAATTCCTCATTTTAGGATACCTCAGGATGTCCTCAAGATTCTGGAAGTCCTCAATTTTCTTTCAATTCCTCATTTTAGGATACATGCGTATGAACCCATCCTACATGTATACGTCGCAGCGTCTCTTTCAATTCCTCATTTTAGGATACCAACGAGCTTCGCAAATGGTTAGCAGACCTTTTGACCTTTCAATTCCTCATTTTAGGATACCTGAGCGCCTGTTTCACGTGGTTGACCAGACCTTCATTATCTTTCAATTCCTCATTTTAGGATACTCTATGAGGGGAGATGAGATACCCGACTGGAACAAGAATGCTTTCAATTCCTCATTTTAGGATACATGGCACGTTGGCGATGACGAGGTAAAACTGTTGACGTTGATAGCTTTCAATTCCTCATTTTAGGATACCGGGTGAGCTGGGAGTCACAGTGGACGAGGTGCTCCTTTCAATTCCTCATTTTAGGATACAAACTTGAGGAGGAGAAGGATGAGGAAACCTACTCGTCTCCTTTCAATTCCTCATTTTAGGATACTTGTCTACGCATCCTACCTAGCTCCGATAGTGGGACGTATCTTTCAATTCCTCATTTTAGGATACGGGTAAAAGCAACACACTCGAGTTCCTAGCGGACCTCTACCCTTTCAATTCCTCATTTTAGGATACACCGACGCCGTGGTGCGTAAAACCCTGGCATGCATCTTTCAATTCCTCATTTTAGGATACCTAATAAACGATAAGCTGGTGCTTGCGAGAATCAGGTGTCCCTTTCAATTCCTCATTTTAGGATACAGCGTAAAGCTTAAATTTTTGTTTTGCGTTTTTTTGTCTTTCAATTCCTCATTTTAGGATACATGCCGTGCTACCCGTAAAGCTAAGCTGAGTTGGGATTTTACTTTCAATTCCTCATTTTAGGATACAGAATCGGGAAGTCTAGAGTGGCTCTTTCGTTACCCCGACTTTCAATTCCTCATTTTAGGATACCGGGGGCAGGGGTAGGCATAGGTGATGTTGGTGCTATCTTTCAATTCCTCATTTTAGGATACCGGCGCCTGACCACTAGCAGGAATGGACCCCGAAGTGTAATCTTTCAATTCCTCATTTTAGGATACCCCCGGTTATGTATGTTCTGGGAAGGATTCAAATATTGTCTTTCAATTCCTCATTTTAGGATACTTATCAAGTGTCTTTGCCTACCCAACCCGAAAAGGTGAATTCTTTCAATTCCTCATTTTAGGATACGAATAACTTCAGCCCCCTTATTACCCACCGCGATCATCTTTCAATTCCTCATTTTAGGATACCAGACATAACAAAACAAATAAGCCTAGGAAACTTAAAACTTTCAATTCCTCATTTTAGGATACTGACGAGGTTATTAGACTGAACGTCGCTGATTGGGTTTTCTTTCAATTCCTCATTTTAGGATACCTGACAGGAACACTGCACAGGATCCCAGAACTCTGAACACTTTCAATTCCTCATTTTAGGATACGCGCCTAATGTTATGACCCTGCCTATTGACTCACCTTTCAATTCCTCATTTTAGGATACCTTCAACCTCTATCGGGGCTGAGTCATCGGTTATCACGTCTTTCAATTCCTCATTTTAGGATACTTTTCTCGCGGTGGGTACAGCATCATAACCATCAAAATCAACTTTCAATTCCTCATTTTAGGATACTGAAGAGAACCAACCGAAGAGCCAAAACTTACGTCCACCACTTTCAATTCCTCATTTTAGGATACATATAAGCGTAATACCTATTGAAGGGGGACTTGATTCTTTCAATTCCTCATTTTAGGATACAGGTTCACAAGGAGAAGGCTGATGATAATGAATGGGCGCTCCTTTCAATTCCTCATTTTAGGATACAGGTCAGGAGAATCAGGGACACCAACCCAGAGCAGTATAAAAACTTTCAATTCCTCATTTTAGGATACCTACACCCCTAACCCCGCTACCTTCAACATAGCCACAGCTTTCAATTCCTCATTTTAGGATACCTGGTTAATTGCTCTGAGCCTGTTCTCTAGGGCGATCCTCTTTCAATTCCTCATTTTAGGATACTGAAGGTACCCGAGGAGACATGGGTTAAAATCGTTGAGGTCCTTTCAATTCCTCATTTTAGGATACTGCGGACACGAAGTAGCCTGGGAACTCCCCGTTCAGCACCTTTCAATTCCTCATTTTAGGATACCATCACTTGACTAAGAGAGTAAGGCAGATTAATCTAGCTTTCAATTCCTCATTTTAGGATACTTGGTGGATATCGACCAAACCATGACCGCACAACATGAAACCTTTCAATTCCTCATTTTAGGATACTCGGCATCAGCCTCCATCGCCGTCGTCGCGGTAGTATAACTTTCAATTCCTCATTTTAGGATACCAAACGCTATTACAGCGAACTTTGTGACTTCCGTCCACGCTCTTTCAATTCCTCATTTTAGGATACAGAACTTCAGTCAGCTCAAGGGTAGAAGGATAATATTTCTCTTTCAATTCCTCATTTTAGGATACGGAACAGGTTTATCTGTGTTAAGTGTGGTAAAGACTATCTTTCAATTCCTCATTTTAGGATACCCTCCGAGTGGCGTGGGGTGGGTAACTACTCCTTGTCTTTCAATTCCTCATTTTAGGATACCTTGTATCAGATGAGTTCACGTGGCTCATAAAAACTTTCAATTCCTCATTTTAGGATACAAACGGGTAACCCTGAAGGCAAAGGGTTTCTTTATAATCTTTCAATTCCTCATTTTAGGATACAATTTCAGTTTCCAAACGTCGGATGGGGAAACCTTCTTTCAATTCCTCATTTTAGGATACGTTTGGATAAGTGGATGGAGAAGGAGCTCAGCGAGGACTTTCAATTCCTCATTTTAGGATACCTGCCGAAAAGTATGGAAGCGGGTGGAGTCTTCTACTTTCAATTCCTCATTTTAGGATACGAAAGTTGCAATAGCAATTTTACATGTTTCTGTCTCTTTCAATTCCTCATTTTAGGATACCGAACTTCATGAAGACAACTATTCACCTAGTATTTCTTTCAATTCCTCATTTTAGGATACAGTATTTCAAGAATAAGGTGGAGAAGATAACTGATATACTTTCAATTCCTCATTTTAGGATACCGTCGAGTATGGCTTCCCTGTTACCCTCCCCTAGTCTTTCAATTCCTCATTTTAGGATACTGAAAGGAAGCGACTCTCCCTATGAGGACATCCCTTTCAATTCCTCATTTTAGGATACCGGAAGGGGGCGATATACGCGTTTATATAGCGAAAACGCTTTCAATTCCTCATTTTAGGATACTCGACGAGCTGGAGGTTCTCTTCGTAGCTGAGGTTGCTTTCAATTCCTCATTTTAGGATACGTGGGAAGCCACCCAAAAATTCAACTAACCCAAATTGACCCTTTCAATTCCTCATTTTAGGATACGTGGCTATATTGAAGGTATCAGGGTTAGGGGTGTAGCCCTCTTTCAATTCCTCATTTTAGGATACCTTCCTGGAGGAGGCTGAGAAGGCTCTGGGGGACGATGCTTTCAATTCCTCATTTTAGGATACCTTGGGTTGAAGGTTAAAAATGGCTCCAAGTGTATTGTCTTTCAATTCCTCATTTTAGGATACCTGGATACGACATATATTTTGAAGGGAAGGAGATTGCTTTCAATTCCTCATTTTAGGATACCCAACCTGACCAGCATATTGGAACACCACGTTGATTTGTCTTTCAATTCCTCATTTTAGGATACTTGGGTAAACTTCCTGTGTCTATTGTTCAGGGTTTTATCTTTCAATTCCTCATTTTAGGATACGAGGTGATAATATGTCGTTGGTTGATTTTAGCACCTTGATCTTTCAATTCCTCATTTTAGGATACCATATACCTTCATCTGACAGGGGAACCGTCTTTCAGGTGATCTTTCAATTCCTCATTTTAGGATACGTGAATATCTCCGCGTCTATGGGTATGAAGCCGCTTTCAATTCCTCATTTTAGGATACGAACATTTGATAATCCTAGGCGTGCCTTGGGCTATTTAACTTTCAATTCCTCATTTTAGGATACACGGTTTGCGACGATTGTGGCACCTGAAATCGGGTTACCCTTTCAATTCCTCATTTTAGGATACGTATAGCGATAACTAATACGACGCCGAACCATTTATTCAACTTTCAATTCCTCATTTTAGGATACCTAATAGCTACCAAGAACTCCTAGAGTTAGAGCAAGAATCCTTTCAATTCCTCATTTTAGGATACCGGATAAGATTGCTTTGTAGGTGTTGAGTGATGACTGGTGTCTTTCAATTCCTCATTTTAGGATACCTGTTTAGAGTGGCATTGTGCTCGATGCTATTTGAACTTTCAATTCCTCATTTTAGGATACCGCACCACTTTCCCCCCTTTTCTCCCTTGAAGCACATCTTTCAATTCCTCATTTTAGGATACTGAAGCATGAAGCATGAGGCAGAGGCGGGGCGGGGTTTGCTTTCAATTCCTCATTTTAGGATACCGAGTATAAGTATCAGCGTGAGTCCCACATCCCTTTCGGCTCTTTCAATTCCTCATTTTAGGATACTGGCACCCTGGTACTGACCAATTCGGTCTGCCGCTTGACTACTTTCAATTCCTCATTTTAGGATACGTGTTTCTCAGATGTCCACGTCGTAGAATAGAGGTTTTCTTTCAATTCCTCATTTTAGGATACGTGT
>Ga0167616_1000034_pt1 | contig 29927 bp, 28 predicted proteins | sample OSPB_Mat_host_9__FD_111801 | JGI IMG/M metagenome (GOLD analysis project Ga0167616, IMG submission 111801) | Extremophilic microbial mat communities from Yellowstone National Park, USA - OSPB_Mat_host_9_15 (v2) (version 2) | ecosystem: Environmental > Aquatic > Thermal springs > Hot (42-90C) >... | reverse complement strand
TTGATAAACTTAGTTATTACACCTGCATATTCTTCGGATTGTTCGGGTCCATAAACATTAAAAAGTCTCAGGATAATGTAGTCGAATGGATATAATCGTGAGAGGGTTTTAATGATTTCTTCACCGAATAATTTGCTGAGACCGTATGGTGAAAGAGGGTTTGTTGGATGAACTTCATCTATTGGTAGTTTGATTGGTTCTCCATATACTGCAGCTGAGCTTAAATAAATAAGCCTACGAACTGATGCATCAATGCATGCTTTTGTGACCGATGCTGTGCCTATCGCATTATTATCCAAGTATAGTAATGGATCTTTAATTGATTCTTCAACACTTATTAAAGCTGCAGCGTGTATTACAACATATGCTCCTTTAAAAATTTCCAAAAGTTTATTGGTTTCTCTGATATCAGTAATTATTAATGGTATTTTTTCTTTCTCAAGTGTTTTGATCGTTGATTTGGTTGCTCTAGATAAATTATCTATACATGTAACTTTGTATCCACGCTCTTTTAAATAAATCGCTAAGTGACTTCCAATAAAACCAGCACCACCAGGAATCACCACATACATCTATTTACATCCCCATTATAACAAACATGAAAATTTATTCTAAATTATTCGTTTTTCTCCTCGCATATCTTAATTTTTCTTAGCATAAACTATGCTTCTATAATAAATCATGAAATGTTGTTTTTCATAAAAATCATTTAATAGCTTTCTCTTGTAAGCTTAGAGTTAAGCGATTTTATGCCACGTTTAGTTCCAAGAGTTTTTATTAGATTTTTACACGTTGATCTAGTTAAAGGATCTCTTGAAACCTTTTGAACTAATAACCTAGCCCAAGTATGCATTGGTATCTTGTAAGGCACTTCAACTAAACCATTTTCGACAGCATCATTAATTTTTATAGCTAACTCTAATGCAGAAGAACATTTCAGTTCTTTAGCAAGATTAAAAGTTTCTTCCGTTACCCATTCTTTAACAGTAAAGTAGTCATTTAAAGTATAAATGCGCTCCTTATAAATTGCATGAGCTGCAGAAACCAAAGCTTCAACATAACTATAAAGCGTTTTAATTTTTATCCCATTAAATTCTTTAATACTAACATAATCAAGAAGTCTTTGACCATTCATGTAAACCATTCCACCAAGAGTTGGATGAACATAAACATCAATTATGAACGAATCTTTAACAAGTGTAATACAAAAAGGCTCTTTAACTTTAACTCTAAAACCTAATTCCTCAATTCTTCTAATTATTTCCTCTCTTTCATCAAGTTTAACCAAAATATCAACATCAGCTGGAACATAACTCACAGGCTTAACAAGTTTAAAAAAAGCAAAACTAAAACCATCTAAGTTCTTTGACAAAATTTCAACTAAACGAATAATATTTTCTAGAGTCTTTTCCTGTGATCTCCTTAAAGAATCCCTAACATCAAGTTTAACGAGCAACTGAAGAAGAACCTTATTCTTAGACGCAAGATCAATTAAAAAGCTAAGATCCGCTTCCATCTTTTGAGCATCATCTTTTATAAGTTTGATAAGATGTTTTGTTGATGCTTTATACATATTACTTCAAGTTTTTATCTAAAAATGCAAGAAGAATATTCATTGATTCATTTACACTTTTATTTGTTGTATCAAGAGTAAAAGAACATATACTTTTAGCTAATTTTTCATAAAGTATAAGCTGCTTCATAATGAAAGATGGATCCATATCCATTCTCCTTTCAATAAGCTTCTGAAAGTCTGCTTTAACATAAATTTTAACTTTTGACCTTAAAGCTAAAGCTAAGAGAGACCTTGCACTAATAGAACTGAGATAACTAGGGTCATCTGTTGTTATGACAATCCAGACAAGAAAATCTGGAATATACCTTTCAGCTATGACTGTATAGCCCAAAAAGCTAGGTAACATAAATCTGACAAACAAGACAGGCAACGCTGATACGAACTCTATTAGTTGCCATAGTTTTTTCATGCGGCTTGGAATGGATATTCCATAGTAAGGATTGTTGTGTCCTTTGAAAGTAGCGAACTTGGAGAGAAATCTAGCGAGCATAGAAGCTAATGTATGAGTACCTCTTATCCATGAGATGGTTGTTTTAAGTCCTCTACTTTTGAAACTCTCTGCTAAAGTCTTAGCTATCGTTGTCTTTCCCGAACCATCGGGACCGAAAAAGCATATTACTAGCATGAGGGTGTTAATCACTTAGCTGGTGAGTAAGGGGAGTGCCATATTATGGGTGTGAGGGTAGGGCGTCATTATTTAGACCTTGGTTGGCTGTTCATAGGGTGTATGTAAGGATATTCTAGTTCTCTATCTGGCTACTTTCAAAGCTTGTAGGAGGTCTAGAAGTATGAAGCCATAGAGGCTATGGAAAAAGATTTTAATGCATGTTCTTACGGTTCTCCTAGTCGTCATAAAAGACTGTTCCAGCTTTAAGCTACAATCGAAAAGTCAGACACAACATTCTTATTTATGAGTGAATCATTTTAATAGTGCTTTAACTCGTTCAGCTACATAAATTGTTTCTTCTTCTGTTAATTTATTATGGATGGGCAAAAGTACGATCCGTTCTGCAATCCAATCGGCATTTTTAAGGTTGTTATTATTCAAATGACGGTAAGGCCGTTGTCTATGGATAGGTGTCCACGTTCTTACTTCGATTCCTTCTCGGTACATTTTTTGACAAAAAGTCGTTAAATTTTTATTAATTAAGATACCAAAAAAAAAGTATGGATGTAAACAGTCTTTTGGTTCATATTGGTAAGTAACCATATCTTGTAGGATATCTTTATAAATCCGAGCTTTTTCCCTCCTTGCTCTAATGTATTCGTCTAATCGTTTCAGTTGAATAAGTCCTATCGAAGCTTGAGTTTCTACCATTCGGAAATTTAATGCAGGGATGAAATGACGATATTCCCACATATTACGCTGAGGATCGTAACCATGATTTGCTAAACTTCTCATCAGCTCATAAAGCTCTTTATTATTTGTAGTGATCATTCCTCCTTCTCCTGTGGTTATGATTTTCGCCCGATGCAAACTGAAAATGTGAACGTCAGCTTGGGTGCCTATTAGCTGACCTTTGTACTTAGCTCCTAGGCTCTCAGCAGAGTCAGCGATTATAGGAATATTAAGTTTCCTTAGCGAGTCGTAATCGCAAGGTAACCCCCCAACATCAACAGGTATTAAAAGATCTATGTCTGGTGGGATTAATTTCTGTTCAATATTCCAAGTTTGTTTGTTGCAATCAATTAACTTTATTTTTTGTCCGAGAATAAATGCTACGTTTGCCGTAGCTATAAATGTAAAAGTAGGAATCCCTACTTTTAAGATATCTTTACCTAATTTATATTTAAGTGCTAAAAGTGCACATAATAAGGCAGAAGTTCCATTATTTACAGCAATAGCGTATTTCGCCCCTACTTTGCTGGCAAATTCTTTTTCGAATTTTTTGACTTGAGGTCCATTTGCTCCTACATATCCAGTTTTAAGAGAATTAACTACTTCATCAATCTCTTCCTGTCTTATATCTGGTTGATCCCATTTAATGTGTTTCTTCATTAAAATCAATCTCCATAATTGTCTATGAATCTATTCAGAAGAATGACTGCCTGATAATATGCTGCGAGTGCTTTATGCTCTTTACCATCAAATTCTAGTTGATATGGTATCAACGCTGAAAAGTGCATTGCTTCATTAAATTCGGTTTTCCGCAATATGACATCCTTTGGCTCATTAGAGTATTTCGCTAAAATTGTGGGAAGTTTAGATTTAATCTTCTCAAATTCAAAATAAACGTCATTTCTCTCTAATTCAAAGTTCGTTCCATTTAAAGTGAATCTACCTTCTGCTATGAATTCATATTTCCCATTAACAGAATGCCAAAGTTTCCCATAATCGTAATAATAATCACAGTATCTGTATCCTCTAGGATCTACTAATATAAAGTTGTCATTTTTTAAGTCAATGAGAATGTTGGAAAAATGAAGATCAAAATGTCCCCATTTAGATACATATTCTGGTAAACATTTACCAATAATCTCCGGCTTACGTTCAAGCTCGTTTAGAATAAAAAGGATATTTTTGTATCCTTTACCATTAATTGTTATTTCTTTCATAGGAATTATTTTCTTAAAAATTTCTGTTTTTCTGTATATCTCATCCAATCTTTTTCTTACTCTGTTAAAGTGCATATGCTCTATATAATTTTCCGGCATTGGAATAACTTCATGTTTGTACATTTCAAAAGAAAATGATAAAACTTTATCTATCCACTTTAAAGCTTCTTTGTAAGTAAAGACTTTTGAAAATAATAACCTTCTCATTGAGGGGAAAGGATAATATGGCATTTCATAATAGACACGGTCTTTTAATACTTTATGCACAATTATTTCGGGAAAGTGAATTCTCCATTTTTCTGGTATTTTTTCAAGAAATTTTATCTCATCAATTAATTTCTCCATTCTCTCTTCAGCAGCTTCCTTGTGAACTCTCGTAACTAAGATAATTTTTGTTTTTCCACCACTTTCTTTTTTAATAAATTCTTCTTCCATTGATCATTAGCTCGATACTAAAGATCTCACTGCTCTAAATCCGCTAGTATACACTATTTTATCAACAAGTTTTATATCTACTTTTACTTCCTTACAGAATGCTTCATTCAATTGTTTTTCCAGACTATTTAAAATCGTTTCATTAAAATTTTTACTTGGAACAATTTGCACCGAGATATGATTTATTGAGTCCTGTATTACTTGAAACATTTTTATATGAGGAGTTCGGCCCAAAATTACTTTAGGTATATGTGGAGATATTTCTTTCCCCGAGGGCAAAATTATGAAGTCTAATTTCTTGCCTTCTATTATTTTCATTAAAGGTAAGACATTTCCACATTTACATTCTTGATCAATACCAAGCGGAATACCAATATCGCCTAATCTGTAACGAATTACGGGCGTACCATATAAAAGTAAGTTAGTTATTACTATTTCACCCCTTTCGTTTTCACTCACGGGCTCACCATCTCGTAAAAACTCAACCACCAAACCATCAATGTTTAAATGATAGTTCCCTCTTTCACATTGCCATGCTATGCAACCTGCCTCTTCAGCCCCATACATATCACGAGGATCCGTAAGGAATACGTTCCTTAGCAAACCCCTAGTCGCCTCATCTAAAATTTCATTGTATGTAAAAATCAGCTTAACTGGGATTTGTAACCTCATTGCAATCGCTTCCTTAGCGATTAAGTATAAAGAAGTTGGCCAACTTTCTATAACATTAGGTTTAATACTTATAATGTATCTAAGTAACACCTTGGGCTCAGTCCATGCCGAAACCTCATAAAGATTTCTCGATCTTTTCTTATAGAAATGAAGAGGATCGGTTATCCTGAGCAATCTATCTTTACGTGAAAAAGCATTTTCTTGGAATGGGCGGAACCAGAGAGCACCTATATTACATTCATCCTTCATTGTGTACGCAAGCTCTAGAGGTATCCCTGTGGTGCCACTAGTTCTGTGCAAAATGCAACGCTTTATATCTGTTGTAGCAATACCAGCGAGACCTGCCTCTCTAAACATTTCTTTACTTACTAGAGGTAACTTTGCTAAATCATTTAATGATCTTATGAATGATGGGTGAATTTGGTGGGATTTAAACAATTTATGGTAAAAAGGGCTATATTCGTACGCATAATAAATAAGTTCCTTTAACCGCTTAAGCTGAATTTGGACAAGGGCGTCTTTACTTTTTCTAATTAGACTTCTAGCCTTTAGCAGATATAATCTGGACATAAGGTAAAAATACTTTTCTAATGTCCACTTTGCATATAAACTTGCCATAAATGATTTAACACCTCCATTTGCTCAGAGGATATATGAATAAATTTTCGAGCGTTTTTTACCTTGCTTAATGCAACATTAGGTGGTATGCCTCTAGATATTAAGTAAGCAATGGCCACCATAGGCGATCGGGTTCTCCCTAACGAACAAAAAACCATGATACGCTCCCCTTTTAAAGTTGATGAAGAAATGATATTTACCGCTCTGCTGAGAGCCTCATAAGAGGGTGCCTTATCATCATCCATAGGGAGTTTGAAATATGTTATCCCTTGATCGTTTAGAGATTTTATATCGTTCCATTCCTCTTTGCGCAAGTCAAGAATTTTTTTAATGTTTTTTGATTTCAGTACTCTTAAAGTCGGTTTACTGCCTATAGCCAATAGAGGTGTCACGAAGCTGATGTCGGCTATTCCGAATAAAGAACGTAGGTTTTTTCGAAATTTAGCAAGGTATAAACTCCAATTAAAAAGAAAATTTAGCAACTCGCTGAAAATTTTCTTCATTAATGCTTTCACTACCTGAAGCAAATTCATCTTCTCAAAATATCTATAGTGTCACCAGTTATAAATTTTACTTTTTCTTTAACTAAGTGACCTTATTACATTAAGTAATAAGACAAATTTACTATAAATAGAGACATTACAATCCATAAGCCTATCGTAAACATTTAAGTTCACTACTTAAATAATCTTTAATTTTTTGAAAAGTAGACAATATATCATTCTTTGCGGTGTCTATAAGAAGTGAATGAGGATTTTCATTTATGATATACTTCAAAAACTTTTTCTGAATGCTAATGTACCATATTGGTTCAATAAGGCTTTTTCTGTGAATATACCTATTTACAGTTATGTCATAAGGTGCATGAAGAATAATCAAAGGCTCTCTTGTTTTTATAAGACGCAATAAAAATTTCGCAAAAATATTGTTTGTAACAGGTATTTTGTGAAAAACTGCGATATTATACATGTTAATGATGGCGTGTATTGGATGCCCCTCAGAAATGACAGTAAATTTAAGCACTTTCATCAATTTAATCTTAAGTAAGTACATCAACACCTCACAAGCGCAGTTCAGGTAACACCAGAACTTAAATACTTTTCTAATTAAGTTAGGATCAAAGTCTATGTACTTCATCTGTTTGTAAGTTGAGTAATAAGTATTGCTGCTTCTTAGATGAAGTAGGAGAATCTTAAAAAGAAAGGCTAATAAATTTTCATCTGTAAATTTAACTTGAATAGGATTTTTACCCTTCTTTCGTAACCACCAATAAAGGTATATAGCTTGGGTAGTTTTTCCGCTACCTTCATGACCAATCAGAAATATCGTTTTATATTGCAAACTCAATCTCTCTTCAAAATATTATTTTCTTGAAGATAAATTAAAAAACTTAAATAATTCAGAAGCTTTGTAAATAAATTTTTGTTAAATTCCTCAACTTTACTACTTAAAATTTTCCTGATGCTATCCTTTTCACTTTGTAGAGCTTCGAAGTATTGTTTTAGGTTATGATAATTTACATTGTTAATATCTAAATAATACCTCGAAAGCCCTAATTGATTGATTATACCGAGAGTTTTATGTCCTTGGTATCCTATAGCAATCGAAGGAATACCGCACATAGATGCAAATATTATAGAATGCATACGAACACCGATATGAAGATCTAAGTTAGAATATAACTTAAAGATATCTTCTAGATTAAAAGGAGTTGTAACTATGGATATCTCCCTTAAGTGAACTACTTCTTTGAATATTTGCATACATTCCCAAATATCATTTTCTATAGGTATTGGTCCAGAGCAGAGAGGTATTAATAAAATTTTAGCACCGTAGTAGGTACGCAAAAACTCAATAAATTTTACAATTGCCCTTCTGAACCTCTCTCGGTACTCTTCAGGATTTTTTGTATTTGGAAAGTTCCATTGCCTTATCGAGAAACCTACAGTAAGCACCTCATGAGAAGTACTTGTTTGTGCTTTTAAATCCTCTACTAATGCAAATGCTAGGTCAGGAAATACAAAAACTTTGTTTTTGACTCCAATGTCAGAAGTTAAAACCTTATGTGATATTTGTTCTCTAACCGTAACTAACATGGAATTATCGATTATAAATCGAAGGAGATTTTTGGCTAATCTATCATTAATGTTCCAAATAGAATGTCCTAACATAATATATGGTTTTTTGAGAACAATACAAATAAGAGCTGGGTAAAGAACTCTGAATAAGTAAAATATTGTCCCAAAAATATTTGAAGAGTTGATATAATTGCCTCCTACTAGTATTACAAGGTCAGAATCTAACACCTCTTTGACAAATAGAAATCTAGATCCAATCTTCTTGTTAATAAATATTAAGATTAATTTTGCAAATGATATGATGAAAGAGTACACATCTAGAGCTTGTCGTCGTACTCGAGTTAGATTATAGTACTCGTATGAGAAATATGTAGGATAAGGACTGCCAATTATTTTATCTGCATAATTACTGAGAAGCTTATATTCAGATGCAAGAAATTTAAACTCATTTATGCCAAACATGCTCATAATAGTAATGGCAACATTTGGGTTTATTTTCTTCAAAAGTTTAATTATACCTAATGTTATGGCAAAATCACCTTTATTACCATCTGACCAAACATTTGCTAAAAGTACCTTAGTTAGTTTCATATAATCACATTTCAGCCTCTTCCATTAGTACCTTTATTTTTGTAGCTTTCTAATACCTCCCATCCTATACTTTCTTCCTAAAAAGTAAGGAAGTACATTTTTACTTTTGACAAATTCCTCAAAGGCTGTATTAAGATCCGTATCATGTGATAAAAGGACTCCACCTTCGGCCAAATACGTCCATACTGTTTCGAACTCAAACATCATGTTTTCATAGCTATGGTCACTATCGTGGAAAAAAATGTCAATTTTACCGATTTTATATAAGAGGATTGGGAGAACGTCTCTTGAGTAACCATTTATAAATGTCCACCTTGATGCTAATTCTCTAGGTATGAGCGAAGCAACTTTAGGATTTATATCTATTGAGTAGAGGTGTCCTTGCTTTATATCTTCCAAAGCCTGTAACATGAAGATTGTGGATCTTCCAGCTCCAGTTTCGACGACGTAGCTAGGTCGCAGAATACGAATTATTAAATATAAGGCTGTAGCTTGCTCCCAATGGATAGGAGCGCTTAATGCATGACCACCGGACATGTATACTAGCACTTGTCGAGATCTTCCTTTGGGGAGATATGACCTACAGATTCTCTCTGATTTGTCCGTCACCTTACTTACGAAATTAAGATAATCTGGCTTTCCAGTAAGCATCTTATAAGCCTTTAAGGGATGTTTAAAAATGCTTAGTATATCTTTAACCGTTATGAATCGTAAGTAAGGGATCTCCATTTCACATTCCTCCTAAATTTAAGCTTTTACGTTCTTCTAAGCTCTTCAATAAGACATAATAGCATTCCGCATCTCCTTTTTCTATCCGCTCATTATTAGATAACAACTTTTTGATGCTTCTATCAAAGCCTCCTCCTTTGTACTATATTCAAACCTCTTAGTTAGATCATCGAATTTACAGAGCTTTAGATAGCAGTTTTATAGATTAGCCTTCAAGGAAACCTGTAGATAAGCACTCTTCAGTATTCGCCAAGCAATATAATGCAGCTTCATTCCTCGATATACTTTGTCAACAAGTTAACGATCTTCCCCGTATCATGGTTCCCCCTAACGTACTTGTAACCTTTTTCGCCAAGCTGTTTCCATCTATTCTCCTCAAGCAACCATTTAAGCCCCTCTGCAAAATCATCGTTTCTAGCCCAGTAGCCAAATCTCTTCGTTAATCCATCAGGGTTTACAGAGCTAAGTAAAGCACACTTATGCGCTAGAGCTTCGAGCATCGCTATCGGTAGTCCCTCCCTAACGCTTGGAAGAACCATTATCCAGCATTTATCAAGTATGCTTCTCTTCTCTTCTTCACTCACAAAACCCTTGATTTCAAGATTTGGCAATCCAACATACTTGCCAACAACCTTCTTATATCTATCTTCATAAAATACGTTCGGCTTACCTATAGCTACGAAGCGTATTTCTGGGAACTGTTTAGCCAACTCGAAGTAGAGCCAGTACCTCTTCTGTGGGTCCATCCTAGCTAAGTAACAGACCATAGGTTCATCGCTCTTCTTTATACTACCCTCTTCAGGTATATAGTTAACGGGATTCGGAAGATAAATAACTTTACTTGGATCAATACCATACAAATGTTTCAATTTATCAATGTAGAACCTTGCTTGGGTAAGAATTAAGTCAGCCCTTCTATAGGCTAGACCGAAGACGATTCTATTGGTCATAAACCTAGCCCTAGAAATCCTGTAATTAGAATCCACCGATCCAAGTATGTGGTAGTCAGTCCAGTCAAAGGGGTCCTGAGCCCAAACAACGTGTTCAGCATTACGCACAAGAGTCTCAGCAATTAAGGTTTCGATCATAGCCTCTATCGAAATGAAGATGTTAACCTTCACATGCTTAATAACCCGTGCAAAGCCATAATAATCACACAAATGTCTAACCACAGATTTCTTGAATGAATATGTATACGTAATAACCTCAATATCGTCAACAAAATATCTTTCTGTGCAACCAGGATCTCTCCATGCAAGGACAGTAACATTAAAGCCGCGCTTAGCAAGCTCACGCCCAACAGTTCTAACTAACAATCCAAAACCTCCACGCCTTACCGTAAAGCTCTCGCTAACTATAAAAGCGATCTTCATTTCACAAAATTTATTTTTTCATTATTTAACATTATCCTGACTTAGTATGGTTTCAAATAGATTTACTATTTTATTTTCAATTTCCTCTTCATTGAATAGCTTAAGTGTATGCTCCCTTAGCCTTGTCCCAACATCTATAATGTTATCTCTTAGCCGTAATAATAGAAGCATCTTTACCTTATCTATGAATTTGTCAGCATCTTCAGCGTAAACAAGTAATCCTTGGCAAGATCTTCTTAATTATCTCAGGAGCGCTACTAGCATTGACAACTATAGATATCATACTTGTCAGTATGACTCGATAACTGCATATGATAGTGATATTTCATTAATTGATGAAAATAACAGACCCAAGCTTCTTCATGCGTCCTTTTAATCAGCGGGCAATCTTAGGTCCCATTAAATGCTTAAGTGATAAGCACGTGACAATGTCATAGGGATAACCCAGAACTTCCATTTAACCAGTTCCGTTACTGGTTCACGCTACTTGTTGACCTTAAGTTCTTGCAATAAACCTAGGTTCAGCCAGATGAAAGCTTGTGAATTACGCCGATATTGCCAATAACTATTGGTTTTGCCTTAATATGATCAACGAAGTCAAGAAATGCATCATTTGATTTGGCATCGTGTGAGAGCAATAACCCCCTACTCTTTAGGAAAGGCCAAACGATGGTATATTCCTTCATCATAGTCTTGTAGGTGTGGCGTGAGTCGTGGAAGAAAATGTCAACAGTTCCTAGCTTCTTAAGCAATTTTGGCAACACTTTAGTACTCTCGCCGAGAACCAATACCCATCTATTCCTTAATTCCTCAGGTATTATCCAGCCCAGCTTCTTTCCAATAGGAACAACCACGCCCTCCCTATAATGCAGGTCAATTGAATACAGCCTTCCTCTAGAATTTTGAGTCAAACCCTTCAGAATGAAGGAAGAGGATACTCCGTTAGCTACTCCAGTCTCCACAACCACCTCTGGCTTAAATATCCTCACCAGCCATAAAGCACTGTGCCTGATTCATAGTCAATAGGACCTCCGACCTTGCTAGCCTCTTTAAGGCGCATACGAAGATATTGCAAAAGATCTGAATTATATAATTCCTTCACCAGCTCAGTTATTGCTGATTTGGGTATTCCAGTGAGGGTCTCAACAGTTTCCTCGAGTGAAACAGAATACCGTTCATATTCATTCAGTCTCAAGCTATGTCGTTTGGAATTCCATACCTCAAGAGAAAGTAGAATGGCCCTTGTGATGAGGTATGGGTGGCGCAGATAACGCACCTTCAGTAAATGTTTCTTCAGGTCCATTAATATTGTCAAAGTGAAAACACCTTTATAAGGTTTCTTTTCGCAACCTCATGATTAAACTTCTTTAACACAGCCTCTCTAAGAGCAAAGCCAATATCCATAATTTGTTTGTCGGACATCGCTAACACTGACTCGATTTTATCTACGAAATCATTAACGTCGCCTACTTCAAACAGCATCTTCTCAGCAGGTGTTCCTTCAACTATCTCAGGTATGCCGCCGATTCTTGACGCTATAGGTATCGTCCCAGCAAGCATTGATTCCAACACAGCATAAGGTAGGGGTTCTTCCCATATTGATGGAAATAGTAGAGCATAGCTTTCAGAGTAAAGCTTAAGGAGCGATTCTCTTGGTATGTATCCAAGCACTTTGTAAGAGTTACTCAGTGTTCTATTTAGGGTATCAAAAAGTTTCCTACAACGGTCGCCTAGTCTTCCAGGTAGTATGAATTTAACATTTCTTTTCGTATGTAAAAGCCTTATGCTAGCTCTCAAAAATATGTGAAAACCCTTGGTATACATATCTCCACCTATGTAAAGCATTGATGGTGGATTTGGGAACTTCTTTTCTATAAGAGGCACATCTGGTAGGGGATTATAGATAACCCTTATCTTATCAGCTAGCTCTGGCATCTCCCTCGATACTATTGAAGCCTGTCTCCTTGACACACATATTATCGTATCTGTCTCAGCTAGCCAAAGTCTGCAGAACAGGTTGATCGGAGATAGAATAGATGATGCTAACGCTCTCTTTAAATCTCCATACTCTAGCATCTCAAGCATTAGTGAATTCTTTAAATCTTTAGTGAGGTTATACTCAGAGTTTACCTCATATGGATGTAGAATCATAGACTCAAAATTTACTGGCTGATAGTTGTGGAGGTGCACTATGACTTTCTTGCCGTATTTTTTTGCTATAGGTATGATAGGATATGAAATTCTCGGTATGTAGATTATATCTGCCCTTTCAATCAATCGCCTAAACCAGTTGCTTCTAATCAAATATGCTAAGTTAACCCATAGATGGATCTTTGTTGGTACATCAAGTAGCCGACAATAAATGTAATTCACGTCTTGAATACGTTCGATCTTCGTAGCTCCAGTAACAACGGTTATATCGAAATTCGCCTTCAACAGTTTAAGCACTAAATGAGTTGCAAGTTCAGCTCCGCCATAGGGATGATATAGCTCAGAAACCGCAAGGATTCGGACCACCATAACCTCCCTCCATATGGTTTTTACCCTATCCCTTGTAATAGATTGTGTACGCTCCGCCATCAACTACCCTACAGTATACAAAATTAACCTCAGCCTTAAGTTTAGCCATCATTTCAAAGGTTTCAGGTGAGTTATAGCCTAGGGTTGGCTTAAGATTAACGAATTGCTCGACTGCCTTTAAGAGGCTTAAATGTTGGTAAAGGCAAGGTATATGATCTAGGTTTCTTAAAGTTCTGGTGTCAAAAGGGTTCCCCATGATACGTACATGTACATATTAGAAATTTTCCGCATTGAGAGTCTTCCTTAATAGCAGTAATTCTTGTCCTGCATAAGCTAGCTAGTTGAATTTAGCATTTTTACATCCTGTTGGTAGATTGAGTTAAGTGGATGTTGCAATTATGCGAATGGTATTGCTAAGTTTGTAGATATCCACTGAATACCCATGGTCTTTAAGTAGTTTAACTGAATTACGCATTATGTATTCTGAATGGATCTCTCCAACTATTGTTCTCATGCGCCTATTCTCGAGAAGCTTTTTGCTTCCTTTAAGAGCTTCATATTCTGCTCCCTCAACATCAAGCTTCAGTAAATCTATAAAGTCTACATTTAATATCTTAGCTAGAGTATCAAGTTTAAAAATGTGCACCTTTACCTTATCTCTGACACTGTTGCATCCATTAATTATGGTGTGCAAATGTGATGACCCTGAGACGTATAGCGTTCCTATATAGTCATGTGCTCCTAGAGCACAATTTATACAAATAACATAATCGCCAGCTTTATTTAATGCTACATTCCTTGCCAGTTTCAGAATATTTGATTTTTCTGGTTCTATAGCTAGAACTTTTCGAGCTTTTAGATGCTTTATAGCTAGAAGTGTGAAAAGTCCTTGATGTGCTCCTGCATCAACCACCATCTTCACGTGGGTGTCTATTATATCCGTGTAGAAATCGCTAATTAACACTGAGATTATCGCTTCCCTCAGCCCTTCATCATTAGGATCATAGTTAATCCTAATATTTCTAATATTGAGAATAGGATGCTTAACGATTTGACCTAGAACAGCATATGTATAACTTTCTGCTTTATAATTTAAAAATCTAAGAATTTTTCTTAGTGTAAGGTGGTATCTCTTCGCGTTAACTAAATAGTTTATTAAATCCGTCTTCATCTTATTTCGATTAGGTTTACTGCGGATCAGCATAGCTTGAAGCTAGTTCTCTTATGATGTTAATTAACAGATAAAAGGCTAAATGTATTACGCACATACTCATCTATGGTATTTAACTGAGGTCATAAGTTCCTCGCTTTGTGAGGACTGAGTAATGGTCCTTCTAATCCATGTATGGTAACAAGAGTGCCTACTGCTATTGTCTCAATAAAGTTTATTATTAAAAAATAATGTAATCTTAACCATGTAAGCTACAACCGCTTATCGTCTCCTTAATAGCAGAAACTACATACTCGATGATTTCCTTGGTTGTTGAGTTACCGCTCGGAAGGTTGATTCCTCTTCTCCCAAGTAATTCAGCTATGGGATATTTCTCATTTGTGTAAATGTTCTTGTATGGTGTCTGTAAATGAATTGGAAGAAATGTAGATCTAGCATCTATACCATAGGTCTCCAGCTTTCTCATCAAATCGTCGCGGGTAATCCCTAAAATTTCTTCGTTTATGAGAATTGTATACATCCAGTAGACATTCTTTGCCCAAGGCATTTCAGGAGGCAAAATTATGCCGCGAATATTTTTTAGAAGCGAGTTATAATAATATGCGTTTTCACGATGCCTATTTATAAATTCTTCTATTCTTTCAAGTTGAGCTAAACCTATAGCTGCTTGGAGATTGGTTAAGCGGTAGTTATATCCGATATCATCATGGATGAGCCACTTCCTTAAATTAGCATTATACGCTTGATCGCGTAACTTTCGAACTTTCTCAGCTATTTCATCATCGTTTGTAACAACAGCCCCACCTTCACCTGTGGTAATTATTTTATTTGCGTAAAAGCTGAAGCAACCTATATCTCCAATACTTCCAACCTTCTTTCCTTTATATTCTGCTCCATGCGCCTCAGCTGCATCTTCTATGACATAAAGCCCATATTTTTTTGCTATTTTCATGATTGAATCCATATCTGCAGGATGTCCGTAGATGTGGACAACCATTATAGCTTTGGTTTTACTTGTTATCTTTTCTTCTATCTTGTTAGGATCTATGTTCCATGTTGAGACCTCCGAATCTACCAGCACTGGTTTAGCGCCTAAATATTTTGCTGCATTGGCACAGGCTATCATAGTAAACGTGGGCATAATTATTTCATCACTCGGCTTAATATCAAGAGCTGCTAAAGCTAAATGAAGAGCTGCTGTTCCGCTAGATACGGCTATAGCATGTTTTACTCCTATATAGGAGGCAAAATTCTTCTCAAACTGATCGACAAATTTTCCCTTAGATGAAATCCAGCCACCTTTAATGCATTCGATAATATATTTCTCTTCGTTGCCAGAAAGGTCAGGCTCTGCTATGGGAATCTTCCTAAACAACCTCGTCATAGATCTAACAATCCCCTATTATCTTCATGTTTGCCTAACATTAAATTGTTGAAGAAATTTTTCTTTAAGGTCATTGTCAGAGGAATCAAGAGTAATAACTGGTTGTTGGATTGTACCTGCCAAGTAGCTTTGTATAATAATTTTTATAGTTCTATATCCATCATAGCTAGTTGGCCTTGGATGGAAACCTTCCTTGTAATCTTTTACGAAGTCTTCGAGTTCTAAATCATATGATAACTTAGGATGGTGGGTGTAATCTTCACAAGCAGGTTTATCTCCATCCCTGCCATATTTAATGAGTGCTTTAGACCATCTAGAATCAACATGAATGTAGCCGTTTTCTCCATGTATCTCAAAGTAAATATATCCAGATCTTTCTGTCCAAGATGAATGCATAAGTGCAAATCCTCCTTCTGAAAGCTCATAAAGTGCTACGGCGTTATCCTCAACATTACCTAGGTTATGCTTGAGGGTGGTTAGCTTACAAGAGAAGCATTTAACTATTTCATCAGCAAGATAACGAATTAAATCTATAAGATGGACACCGTTATCGATCAATGTACCTCCACCCGCTAATTCTTTATCTCTATACCAGTTTTTATTTAAGAGGTGTAATCCTTCGTTACCAATCCATCCTCTAAAAAACAAGACTTTTCCTATGTATCCTTGCTTAATAAGTTCTAATGCTCTAAGCACGTTGGGGAAGTAGCGAGGATTTGACCCTACTTTAAGTATTGCTCTTTTTTCTATGGATTTCAAAACCATTTTGCGTGCCAAATTTACGTTTATAGTCATAGGTTTCTCGCACCAAACATCTTTTCCGGCCTCCAGCAGCTTAATTGCAAACTCATAATGAAGGAAGTTTGGAACAGCTATGATGGCCACATCATAGTCCTTTTTTAATATTAGTTTATCAAAACTGACGTAATTTACGTTAAATTTTCTACTCAAATTCTTCGCCAAATCCTCGTTGATATCAACTATGTAAGCTAAATCCGCAATTTCACTCCTTAAAATTGAGTTTATCCTTTTCAAGCCAAATCCACCGACCCCTATTACAGCAAACTTAACCCTATCCATGCATTTAGCACAATTAACGAGCAGCTATGTTATATATAAATTGACTATTAAGAACTGCTGGTGGCCCAAACTCATTGCGCCCTAGCTATTGTAGCCACGTTCCACGTATTTTCACTAGGTGGTTTATCTAGATATGGGAACTCGCAGAACTTCAAAACTTCAAATCCTGTTTCTTTTAAGTAATGAATCAGTTCCTGGGGGAACAGATACCTTAAAACATGCGTTTCTTGAACTTCATCTATAACCATGCCATCTTTAATTGCTATTAGATAATAATTTGACCTTTGAATATGGTTAAATGTATCAAGCTCTGGTACAACAGTTCTAATCAATTTAATTCCATCTTTTTCAACAACTTTAACTCTACTAGATGGTCTAATCGTCAGTACTGCTGGGCCATACCAATAGTCAAATATGAAAAGGCCGCCCTGCTTAAGGTGTTTCCTTATGTTTTTAAATGCTTTAATAATATCATCGGTTTTAATAATGTAGTTTATTACTGCAAACATTGAAATGCATGCGTCAAATTTCTCATCAAGATTGAAGTCTAATACATCAGCTACAATAACTCTTGCACGCAAATTGTATTTGCGAATTTTCTCTTCAGCAATTCGTATCATCGACTTAGATTTATCTATTCCCACGACCTCATAATTTCTTCTTGCTAAATGCACCAAATGTCCACCTGTACCGCAACCAATATCTAATATTTTAACGGGTTTGAAAGGAGAATATTTCTTTAATGCCTCTTCTATAAACTCGCACTCTTTTTCGTAGTCTTTGTCCATGTAAAGCAAATCGTAATACTTTGAGTAAACATTTCCATAGCTCATATCTTATCCCGTTATTGAAGTTGTTAGAGGCTATCCATACTGAAGTATCTTTTAATGTGCATCAACATTAATGTTAAGATTCGTTATAATGATCTCAAAACTTTGTTATATTCTTACTTGAATAATTTAATGCATAGCATCGCTATTCAGCTACAAATTTTACAATATGAAACTTATAATATTACTTGCAACATAGTTTAAATCAAAGAAAAAATATTTTACCGCAAATGACTACACTAAGATTTAATGCAAAATTATTCAAGTTGGATTAAACCATCTGCTCTTTTTAATAGTCGCTTCAGGATTTCACTTGTTGACTCAAACCTTATATAAAGTATCTCTTTAATATCATGAGTCACGAGTCCAAGACTGTATTAACAATATTTTTAAAACGTTGCTTAAAATGTTGCGTGTTATATATTAAAGATCTTCTAAATGCCCTTTTAGCAACCTCACGACGTATAATTTCATTACTTAGGATCTCGTTTACATAGCCTACAGCTTCTTCACTATTCTCATAAGCATAACCGTAAACACCTTGTCTCATATCTAAGATATCCTCCCAAGGGCCTCCAGATTTATGAACTATTGGAACAGCACCTAATGCCATTGCTTCAACTACTGCAATTCCAAAATGTTCAAAGGGCATCGTATGGAGATACACTTTAGATGATAGAATAAGTCTTTCTAGTGTAATCCTGTTGACATTTGAGAACAATTTGACGTTATTTGCTGGGAGTTGTTTAGCTTTTTTGACTAACCATTGATAATATTCCTTATCACCCGACATGCCGATCACAATGAACTTTGCATTTCTTATTTTATTACTTACCGCAAAAATTCTTTCAAGTCTTTTTTCCTTAGAAAACCTTGAAATTGTAATTACCCAGTTCTTTTTTGGATAAGATGGAAGATAACTGTGCCTAACTTTAACCGGAGGATATAGTACTGAACAGTTGATTTTGCCTAATGCTTCATATAGTATTCGCTTAGTAAACTTTGAATTAGCTAATACCACATTACAACACTTTAGAGCAAGCTTATACAACCTCAGGTATGGCCTACTTAGAGCCATATCGAGTGTGCTTAAGTGAAGGCCATAAGAATCTGCTATATATGGTACGTAAGCCATTAGCTTGCTTGGGAGAAAATGCATATTCGCGATATGTGAAGGTATTGGTAGTTCACGCATAACAAGGTTGATTACCAATTTATCTTTACGCAACATTAGGTTTTTTACTAAAGCTAGAATTTCTCGAAGTTTAGGTGGGAAGACACGACCATATGGGCATAATGGTGACCATTTAGCCTGCGGAAAATCGCCAAAAATACTTATTTCAGAATCTTTTAACGGTCTGTATGTCATCAACAATGGATCGATTCCCATTTCTTTGAGGATTTCTAGGACAATTGATAACCCACTTTCTATATTAGACGTACTAAGAACCAATGCTTGCTTCATAATTTGCTCACACTTTAATATGTTTACAATTTACTGGGTGAAAAGCAAATACATCAACAGTGGGGGATTCTTTCATTTCACTCTCATTTATCCTCAAGACCTGATATCCTAGCTCACTTAGAAACTCATAAACGGTTTTCTCATTATCCTTCCATATCTCAATTAAAAGGTCTGGTTTGAATTGTTGTAAGGTGGACTTTAGTCCTTGTAGAACTTGAAATTCAGCACCCTCAACATCTATTTTTATTAGGGTAATTTTATTGAGACCAAGTTCCTTTACGACGTCGTCTAACTTTTTAGCCCTAACTCTTACAGTTTGATCTGTTACATAGCGCGACCGAATAACACTATGCCATGCACTACTATATCCTCTAAATAGATTAAGCTCACAATCATCATTCCAAGCAGCTATATTAAGAGTGATTACGTTCCTCAGGGAATTCAATCGGATATTCTCAATTAGACATTTAAAATTATCAGGGTTTGGTTCAATTGCTACTACAAAACCGTTTTTAGCAATTTTCGCAATGGGTATTGTATATAATCCGATGTGTGCTCCTATATCGATAACTACGGAATTCTCTTCTATGCGAATATACTTCCATGCCCATGGCTCATAAGGTCCATAAAAGTCTGGAATGGTAACACTATCTACTAGTGCAAACTTAAACCCTCCGTAATTAACAATTGAACCTTTTGCGGCTTTATCGCTAAGTTCTCTTACAAGACGTGACCAAGGAATACTTTTACCTCTTATATGAAGCTGCATGGTCCAAAATAACGCACTAACCATCAGCTTAACCTTATCCTTTATCTTATAACCGCGCAAAGAGAACAAAAAACGACTACGCAGCCAATAAATTCTTACCAAATTCATCTACTCAATACTAATCCCGGTTCAATAATTAGAACTTTATATACTCCATTATTGAAGGAAATGTCATATAGTTGAGTTTCGTTAATTTGATAACCAACAAGTCCTGTCTTCAGTTTGTAATTAATCGGCAAGCTATAGTAGAGATCTATTATGTAATCATGTGATGAAAAAATTTTAGATCCTTTCATGATATATGTAGTGACGAAATGATAAAGATTATTTGAAAAGATTATATCTTTGTCCACATTCTCTTTAACTCTTATCATGTCATACACCGACTTAACATCACCTAGGTGAATATATTGGGGTGCTAGTATTAAAATCACTATTACAATAACCATAAAGACTGATTTAACGCGCTTCTTATGTAATAAATTAGCTAACTCAGAAAAACGTTTGGCTACCAACATTGACACTAGAGGTAATAAAAAGAGGAAAGTAACCCTCATTGAACTCATGTCGCTGGGTATGTTAAAGCCTGCTTTACTTAAAGGATAAGTAATTACTGTGAGGGAAAAAAGGAAGAGATAAGTTACTAATATAGATACATGTAAGGCATTTTTCTGTCTGCTAAGCTTATAGATACAGGTTATTGATAAAAACGCTAATAATATTAAAACACTAAGATAAGAATACACAGTAAACGAGGAATATACCTTGTCCACCGGATTAGGTGTCCCTATACGAGGGAAAATCTGTTCAGTTTCGATAACCCTTTCTGTTACCGCCCTAATGAAAGAGTAAATAATATTAAACAAAGAATTCAAATATCTATCAACGTATACAAGGTTAGTAAATTGGAAAATTCGAGATAAAAGCAGAACTAAAAGAACAATGTAGGTGGTTTCTTTGAACTTACGTATCGATACAAACTTAATACAGATAGCGATGAGGAACATCAAGGCTAATACGGAGATTTCTAGGAAGGATGTGAAAAGCACACCAAAAAGGATAAGGAAAAGAGGAATTTTAGTATTTAGCGTGCGTTTCTGAAGAAGTAAGAGTAACAGCAATATAGATAACAACGAACCAAGACTCTCTTGCTCACTATTATATGAGGTTACCGACCCCATCAAAATAGATGATGCTACAATTAATATAGCCACAGAATCAGCAAATGAGTAAGGTCTTATATTCTCATAAGTTCTCCTATAGATCAGAATAAAAAGAGTTGTCCAAAGCAATATTACCATAAACTTTATTATAAATATATAAACTATTATGTAGTTTACGTTTAAAATTTGAGAAAGAACGTGTACGGTAAGAAACTCGAGAAAATATTCAGCGTGATAATCTAATATTACGATATGACCAAGGTCATTATATGCCATCATATGAGCAGAAGTTCTCATTCTAGGTACTATTCCTGAGGAACTGTCAAGCGATGCTCCGTAAAATCCTGATAAAAAATCATCTAACGTAAAAATCGAATTGATAGCGGTGGCGATGCTCATACCCAGTAAGAATTTATCATTGAGTTTATAGTATGTGGAGATTAAAATGACAAGTATTATTATGGTGAATTGAACTACTATTAAAGTTCTATGGATGACAAGTGCGTAAAATTCTGATAGCTGGTTTAAAAGTTGACTATAGCTTAAAATTAAGAAAAGTGTGTGTGTCATAATTAGAGTTTGGTATAGTATAAACCGTGTCAAAGTCTGATGCTTCATTTCTAGTAATAATTGTTGTGTCTTACGTTTACGTAAAATTTAAAAGTTCCTATTTCCTTGACGTAGCAGAAATAAGTGTAGTCCGTCCCATTCTCTAATCTCGTCAGCCAGACATGACCAATGGGACGCATGTTTAATGGATACTTCTTCATAACCTATCTTATCGGCTAATTTTAACGCTTTTCTAATTTTTATGCGTGCTATTATGGGATTCCAACCTAAGGGAAAGTCTCTTGTATAAGTAATATTAGTAAAGCCCTCACTCCATAAATGTTTAATCAAGTGAACCGCATGGCTTTTTGAGAAGGGAGGGTATACATGCAACTCAAGAATTATAATTTTAATAGGATCTGGAATTTTGCCACTAAGCACTTTATATTCGCCTCCTTCTATATCCATTCTCAAAAGAATATCACTTCCTTCCTGTACATAAGCCAATACATCAGAAAGAGATACGCACTCAACGTCAAGCTCTTTAAGAATAGGGATGGTGTTGTACATCCTAGAGTCGGATAGTGAAGATAAATTAAAGTGTCTTGCAATTACGAACTTTGCTTTCCTGCTTTCATTATTTAACGCAAGATTTAATACTGTGACGTTAGCGAAGGCATTGACATTCTTAATTAGATATGAAAATGTAATTGGATTCGGCTCAAGGCTTACAACGTGTTTAGCTCCTGCTAGAAGTGCTATTAATGTAAAGTAACCTATATTAGCTCCGACATCGATGACGATAGGCTTTTTCTTTTTTATGATTAGATAGGTCATTAGTGTGTTTAACGGCTCGCGGAATCCATAAAGGAAAAATTCTTTGGAGAAACCCTCATCAAAAGGGTTCAGAAATAATCTGGGGGAGGAAGAGCTAATTATGTCTAGAGCTTTAAGATTTATTGTTCTAGCTGCGTAACCAACTTTAACTTTACGTTTCTTTAAGTAAAAGAATCTTTCTAGAAGTGAAAAATTTAGTAGGTTGAGTGCTTGGTTTCGTATCGGTAAAAGCATCACTACCTTCTTCTTACACGCATAAGAAGCATTTTGGTATAACCATACATACTCTTATATTATTGAATAAATCGATGGTATATTTTCAGTGTTTTCTCCGCTGTGTTTCTCCAACTCAGTTGTCGGACTCTCTCAAGACCTTTTTTGCGCAATTCTTCTTGAAGGGACTTATCACTTAAAACGCTAATAATTGATCTAGCAAGTTGATCAACGTTTCCGGGTTCTACAAGGAGAGCTACTCCCGACAAATATTCTGGAATATCAAATACATTCGTGGAGATTACGGGTGTTCCACATGCCATGGCTTCAAGTGTCATGAGGCCCATTCCTATAAATGATGGATACACAAAAACGTCAGCTGATGAATAGCACTCAGCTAGCTGGTTTTCAGCCACAAAGCCCAAAAATTCTGTGTAAGAATCTATACTCAGTTTAGATGCTAGATTTTTAAAGTAGTGTTCGTCTTTTCCCTTACCTGCGATTAATAGTCTGGTATTAGGAATAACCTTTAACACCTTCTTAAAAGCCTTTAACACTATTCCTAAGCCCTTTTGTTTCTGAAGACCGCCAACGTATAAGATTATCTTTTCCTTATTATTTCGCCTGTAGGTTGGTGTGGTAGGGTAAAAAGTATTTAAATCGACCCCAACTGGCACAACCGTTATTTTATTCTCATCGACTTTTAAGAATGATACAAGAACACGTTTCCAGAAATTTGCGATTGTAATTATATGTTGAGATCTAGGAAAGACATATCGACCTAAAATGTATTCTCTCTCTTTAGAGAATAATCCTGGTCTAAGTCCATAAAGTGGAAAGAGATCATGAACAGTTATAATAGCAGGTTCCTTCTTACTAAAAATCAAAGGTAATGATGCATGGTGATGTATTGCATGATATAAATCGGCCCTTATTAATCGTATACTATTTGCCACGGAAAATCGTTCAAAATATCTAGCGATTATATTTGGAGGGGAATACTTAACAAAAGTAATTTCTAAATTAGCCCCAAGAATTGTAGATAAATTTCTCGTAAGCTCATATACATATCGATGTACCCCAGACCCTACATCCTTTCTTGGGGGAAGGAGAGTAGTTCCGATTATACAAATATGATATCGCTGAGAGTGCATAGTATAAATTGCACGTTCTTCTATAAAATAAGGTTAGCTGTGCCTCTTACATGTATTAAGTATGTCATTAATAACTCCTGTCATGAAGAACAGACTATCAGCTGCATCTGTAAAGCATCTTATGTGACTTCGTAATCCATGCCATGAATCTCCAGCATGAATTCATGCGTCAAAGTTATGTGACTCATCCTCTATCTATATCCTGCAAGACTGTTATATGATAGAGTATTTTGCGATTCTATAATGCTCAAAATATCCATTATCGAAAGTTAACGAAATGTAGGTCATCTGAGATCATCTCCGCAACAAAGACTCGTAGACTTCTAGAGTCTTAGTAGCTACATTATCCCATGAAAGTTTCTCTGCAGCTTTTCTAGCATTTAACCCAACAGTTTTCCTTAACTCTTCATCCTTAATTAACATATCGAGTACTTCTGCGAGACTGTTTACATCTCGTGGATCTGCCAAAACAAACCCTTCGCCATCTTTGATTAATTCTGAAACGCCGGCGTTAGAGCTTACGATCACCGGCAACCCACTAGACATAGCTTCCAAAGTTGTGAGCGAAAACGAATCGAATATTGTGGACAACGTGAAGATGTCTATCGCCTTATAGAACAGAGACAAATTCATCAAGGAAGGACTCATTTTGACTCTCTTCTTAACTCCTAATCTCTCAGACAGTCTAATGTAGTAGTCGGTGTTGCTTACATTCACAGCCAAGAGGTATGTCTCTATTGGCAGTTTGGCTAATGCCCGCAATAGGAACTCTAAACCCTTCCAACGTGGTGGTCCGACGAACCCAATATAAATAAACTCTTCATGCAACCCCAAAGTTTTCCTAGCACGTGCCTTTTCCTTAGGCGATGGAACGGTAAACTCATCGATATCTACGCCATGATGCACAACCGATATATACTCGTTTTCAATACCGTAAAGCTTGACTAAACACTCTTTAATCATGTTTGAAGGAACTATCAAATGCCTCGATGATCTTAAAAGAAGCTCTTCAAACGGCTCAATATAACTTTGCGGAACATCGTAACCCATCATCTTGGCGTAATACCTAAGACCCCTCCTGAGAAAATGCACGGTCGTTACATCATCTCTAAACGTATAGCCATGTCCGTGTACTATATCAATCTCATACGCTCCTTTAGCATATTTAGCAAATATGGAGTATAAAATTGGTGAAAAAGTTCTCCTTCCGAAAAATTTTGGAAGCTTTATTATTCCAACATTGTCCATATGTATTTGGGGATTTGAGGTAGCTATTAATACTCTAACACTCTTCTTTGCTAAATTATTTGCGAGCTTTGCAGCGTAGTGAGGCGCTGAAAACATCTTCGTTAAATTTCTTGCAATTATCAGCACCTTCATTTTTATGACTTCTTAGATTATTTATTACGTTTCTTTATGAAGCCCACGCTACTAGATACTAAGGCAAATTTTGCATCCATTTTATCCATTCCTTAATGCCTTTCTTGGAGAGTTCGTTAGAATTTATGACTTCCAAGAAAGTGATCTTTGGTGGTGGATTTAATTCTCTTGTGGACAATACAATTTTTTAATGTAGATGTCTGCTACTTGGTCCCAACTTGGAACTTCTGATCTTGGTTGTTTTACGGCTTCATCTAGGAACGCGGATATCTCTTTTGCTAATGCTTTATCGCTTTTATGCAAGTGTGTTATTAAGGTTCTGTTTCTTTCTGAAAAGTTAAGACCCCAAGGTTCGACTACAACTACTGGTACGCCTATAGCATTCGCTTCGTTAACTGTCAATGCGTAAGCTTCTTTCTCTGATAGTAATCCGAATAGAGTGGCTCTAGATAAATACTTGATGTACTCCTTGTAAGGTTGCGAAGGAATCATCTCATATTTTATCTTTATCCTGTTTAGATATCTAGCCAATTTGTTAGCATAGGGACCGTCTCCAAAGATCTTCATCTCTAAGTTTAGCCCCATGTCGTTAAGTATTTTCACGATATTTGCGAGTCTATGAATGTTCTTATATCTTTCAATCCTGCCACTGTACATTACATAGTTTGATGGTATCCAGTTAATTTCTGAAAGCCATTCCTCAACACCGTGTTCTATGCTCACGGATTTAACGTTAAAATCTTTAAACATAAGTTTCGACTCCAGATAGGAAACAGTATGAACCATGTTTACAAAATCTAATGCCCTTTTAATATAGCTCCTCCATGCGTACCACAAAACTCTCCTAAATGCTGTATGCCCAGTACCATGGTAGTGAGGCGTTAAGATCTTACGTACTCCACAGTCTTTCAACACGTGCAGGGAGTACACTGCGAACACGCTGTGAATACTGTGGAAGTGAACTACATCATATTCCTTTATAGCATTCAAAAGCCAGCTTTTCAACTTACCTCTTATTCTCGGAATATAGTATGCATCTCCAGGAGCCCAAACAGGCCACCTAAATACTCTGACACCATTAATACACTCCTCCCTTGGGTTATCAATGTTTGCCTCTCCACATAGCACGGTCACATCATGCCCTTTCTTAACAAGCCTCTCAGATACTGACTTAACAACATGCTCGACACCGCCTACATGCGGATAATACCTTGGTGACACAAATAGTAGATTCATTTTAAGAGCTAACCCTTTTATACTGTAAAGGTAAAATTTTGTAGAATAAACCCGTTAAAATTGTGTCCAAATGCCTTTTTATACTTTTCTATGTTCTGCTATCTTTTCGTGCTAAGGGTAGTATAGTTGCTGTTTACAATAGTTTGTAGAAGATCTTTATCCAAAGTGACGGTTTAGTTTAATGCCTATCTTAACTTTAAGTCAACTATGTATGTTATTCTTAAAATTTTCGGTATCATGAATTCATTATATGTAAGTAAGTCTCGGTTGATAATATGCTAATCAGAGAAGTTGTCATTTTATTTCTTAATTTAGTATATATTGAAATGTTATATTGGCTGTTAACCTCTTTCAGTATCTCTTATATGAACTTAGTCCAAAAACTCAATCAAAGAAACCTTATTGTAATTTCTCGTTTCAATTAATGCCTTAAATGGATAAGCTCGAACGAACACTTATAATTAAACCTCGAAATTTTTTCTCAAAGCATCGAATAATAAATCAAGTCTATCCCACCAACCTTACTTGTCCTCCAAAAGCTTACTTATAACAATCTACTCATAATAAAAATCTTCTATTAATGCCATATATGTAATATAGTCCTGGTATATAAAAATCGCCTAAGTTCAATACTATAAATCCTCTTTCTTCAAGAAAACCAAAAATTTGTTTTAAATCCGTGCTTACCTCAATTATAAGATATTTAGTCAACTTTAACGTGTATTCAGAACCTTTGAGAATTTCATATTCTGAACCTTCTGCATCGATTTTTATCAAGTCTATTTTCTTCAATCCATTTGATTTAGTAATTTCATCTAAAGTTATTGCTTCTATTTCTATGCTGTTGCTGTTATTGGTGACAATTCTAGACATCGCTGGTACATCTTTATTCTCAAAAAACTTTATTCTTGCTCGATGGCTATAAGCAATTGTTTTATACACTATAACGTTCTTAACATCATTGTAATAAATATTTAAAAGTAAGAATTTGTAGTTTTCAGAATCAGGTTCAATAGCAATTACTTTTCCTTTTACTGCTTTCTTAGCAAATCTTATTGTATATCCTCCTCTATAAGCTCCAACATCAATTACTACAGAATCTTCTTTAATTAGAGCTTTTGAAAGTTTTAACACATCTCTTTCTGCCTCAAGCAAAAGATGAATTAGATCTAAAGTATTACAATCAAAAATAAATTTTAATTTTTGTCTATCTTCAAAGAAGATAATTGTTAATTCTTTGAGCCCCAAAATTTTTGCTATCTTTTCAAATCTTAACTTAGAAAGATATAAATCACGTGCTTTTTCAAATCCTAAAAATAAACTGTAAAGATAACCGTAGCTATTATCTTCTAGTGCTTGAAGCATAAATGCTGAAGAACGACCAGCTGAGACATCAGTTTCAACCACTATTTTAGGCCTCATTAACCTTATTATCAAGTAGAGACTCATTGCCTCCTCAAAAGAAAGAGGCATTTCTTTACTCCTAGGATTTGTCGACTTTTTAAAAGCATAACTAAGATTTCTCTTGGCTACTTCGTTAGGTAAATACTTTTTAACAGTGTTAACTTCTGTGTTGAGAAGACTAGAAACAAAATAAATATAATTTGGTGACTTGCCAAGTTGAAATAAATAGTATATAAAGCGTTTTGGGTGTTTTATTAAATACCTTATTGTACCTATACTCATGTAGAGTTTGAAGCGTTCAATTTTGTTTAGCATCTTTTATTTGTAAGCTATCAAGAAGTAGTTAGAAGGAAGTTCTATTGTATAGTCATAGTTCTTTAGTAAACTTTCAATGTTTTCTTCACCAGAATAAAATTCTACCACTAATTTTGGTTTTTGCTTTAAAGTTTCAGCAGCTCCTTTAAGCACACTTGTTGCAGCTCCTTCAACATCTATTTTTATTAGTGTTTTTCTTGAGACATTTAAATGTTCATTCTTTAAAATCAAATCAAGTCTAGCTCCATTTGTAATAATTTTATTTGCGCCAGGAGTACACTTACTGATCTCTATAAGTCCTTCACGATCACTTAACGCTACTTGATACAGCTTCACTTTTGAAACATTGTTTATTGCCAAATTTGCCTGAAGTACTGCAAACGCTATAGAATCTGGTTCAAAAACCATAATTACTGCTTCGTACTTCATTAATTTCGAAGCCATAAGTGTATAATATCCATAGTCCCCAACATCTATAAAAATATCTGCTTCTTTCATAGCTTCTTGTATAATTCTTTAACTTCTGGTTCTATTAATCCAAACTTGCTCGTTATAATTCTAAAGCTTTTAGGCATTAGCATCACACCATAAGGAGTTTCAACAGTTATCCAACTTGGCAATGGTAGTAAATCTATAAATCTGCTTATAAATTTATATAAAAAGTTAAACTTTTTATAACCTAAAACTGGCATTTTTATTTCTCTTGTTTATTCCAAGCTATTTCTTTAGTCTTGATGTTTTTTATTGTTGCTATCATTAGATATATTTGTTGAGTCAGCCATGTTCTATTTTCTTTTATTGATAGTAAAAATGACCCGATGAGCAGTAGTATAAGTGAAATTATTGACTTAAACAAGAGTATGTCTACTGCCAATAATATTGTTGCTGCTAATAGAATCCATGGATTTATTATATGTAAGTAAGTTTCAGTTACTAATATTTTTTTAAAAGTTTTATTCTTTATTCTTAGTTTTGTTGCCTTCATGAAGTGTTGTATTAAATGTTGTGCTCTTCTTATCTTCCATGAAGCATAATCTTCTTTTGGAATTTTTTCATTAATCCATATTTCTGGTGTGATTGATCTATAACCTATTGAAGCAATCTCTGTCGCAGTGTGACTATCGTCTGAGCCTATGTCTGTTGGAAATCCATTAATTTTTAAGAGTAATTCTTTTCTGAGCGCAAAAAGTTCGCCGTGAAATATTGGTGTGGAGTATGCTTTGCTTTCTGCTAGTCTTAAGATGTTGTAGTAGTTTCTATATCCTTCTTCTGTGCTTAAAAAACCTAGATTTGTGGGTTTCTTTAAGCATGAAACTGCACCTATTGAAGGATCTGAGAACCATTTGACAGTTTCGCAAAGTGCATTTTTAGGCCATAAAGCGTCAGCATCGGCGACGATTATGATGTTACTGTTTGTATGTTTTAAAGCTTCGTTTAACGCGAATGCTTTTCCTTTTCTTTCACTTTCCTTTATTAGGCTTAATGTGATATCATTATGAGATTTATGCCAGCTTTCAATTATTTCTGGTGTTTTATCATTGCTTGAATCTATAATTATTATTTCTATTAGTTCTTTTGGGTATGTTTGATTATAGATGTTTTCAAGTCTTTCTTTTATTATTTTTTCCTCGTTGTATGTTGGTATTATTATTGTTATTTTTGGTCTATAGTTTTCATCTATTTTTATGTTCCATGGTTTAGGTAGCCATCTTGTTTTTGCATAATAGTAGTAAGTTAACGGAATTCCAAAGTGTATTCCAGCTAGGATTAGTGCTATTAGTTCTAACATTTCTCAGATATGATAATATATGAAGGTGCTATTGGTAGTA